>Ga0310345_10000051_pt1 | contig 268773 bp, 223 predicted proteins | sample HC15DNA20500_MG_FD_204667 | JGI IMG/M metagenome (GOLD analysis project Ga0310345, IMG submission 204667) | Marine microbial communities from station ALOHA, North Pacific Subtropical Gyre - HC15-DNA-20-500_MG | ecosystem: Environmental > Aquatic > Marine > Oceanic | place: Pacific Ocean... | reverse complement strand
CATCCTCAGGCTGCGCATCCCCTGCCTCCTCTTGGCTGAGTCTCGACAACCCAACCTTGAGGCGCGCAGGGGGTGCGCGCCGCCATTCAGGCGCCTCGGGCACCCACGACTACGTTAGGAGAGCCCTAAATCCTCAGTTGTAAATCGCAGGAAGATCCCTCCCGACTCCGCCGGCGCGTCGCGCTTCGCGCTCGCGCCGCGCCCCCAGCGACGGGGCGCTGGGGGCCCTGCGGCTCGCGCTCGCGCTGCGCGCGAGCTGGCCGCCCGCTGCCGCGGGATCGAACGACTCGAGTGGCGCGTGCTGCGACCTCGCTGCGCTCGTCGCTTGCCGTCGTGTCGGGTCAGTCGTGGAAGCGGGCGGGGGTGCCCCAGCGCCATTATTTGCCACCTCTCGAGTCCTGCGCTGAGTCCTGCGTCGATCAGCCCTCGGGCAGCGTGGTGACGTCGAAGTCGTAGCTCCGCGCGCCGCTCGAGACGGTGACCGTGATCGTGCTCGCGTCGGCCCGGGTGAAGCCCAGCGAGAGCGTCTTCGCCTCGGGCGTGGTCAACGTGTAGGTCCCGGCCTGCGGCACCGGGTCGACCCAGCGCATCTCCACGCCGTCGATGGCCAGCGTCCAGGTCCCCGACTCGCCCTCCCACGCGCGGGTGCCGTCCACGCCGAAGCCCTCGAAGAGGCCGCCCTCGAGCGCGCGCTGGGTGCGGTCGCCGCTGCCGGTGGCGCTTCGGCCGTCGCTGAGCCGGGTCCAGGTGAGCTCGTGCACGACGTGTCGCGTCGCGTCGTCGAAGCTCCAGGTCACCATGGCGCTGCCGCTGACCGTGACGCGGTCGTCGTGGAAGTCGTCCCAGCGATGCGAGACCACCACGTCGTCCATCGCGTTGCGCATCACCGAGATGGTGTGCACGCCGCCGTACTCGCGGCCGTTGTAGACGCAGCTGCCGGGGTTGGCGCCGTACTCGATCGAGAGGGTGGCGCCCTCGACGGTGATCGCCGCGCACGGGAGCTGTGACTGGATGAAGCTCGACAGCTCCATCGCCGCGTCCTCGACCGCCATCCCGATCGTGAACCGGGTGCCGATCTCGACGCTGCCCGAGGTCAGCGCCTCCGCCTCCGCCGCGAGCCCCGCCTCCTCGAGCGCCGCCGACGCCTCGGCGCGGGTCAGCGCCTGGCAGCCCAGAGCCGTCGCCGCGGCCAGCGCCGCCGCCCCGATCGCCGTCATCCACCCACGTCGTGTCACATCAGCCTCCGCCTGCTAGCGATATCTCCATCATCAGCGAAGTGATAGATGAATCATCATCTCGGCGAGATCAAGATGGATGCCCTGAAATTTCGCCCTGACGCCGTGGATAGTGCCATCAAGAGTCCGAGAACGGGGCTACGAAAAGGCGCCCCGGCAGGGGCCGGCCCCCGGACCACGTGATACAGATGACGGCGAGGGAACGTGGCCGAGCAGGGTGGCAGAAAGCGACGCCGGAGCCGGGAGCAGACGCGCGATCGCATGCTCGAGGCGGCGGTCGATCTCCTCCGCAGCGAGGGCCTTCCGTCGCTGACGACGGTGCGGGTCACCAAGGAGGCCGGCATCGTGCAGAGCGGCTTCTACGCCCACTTCAAGAACCCGGAGCACCTCCAGCAGGAGCTCGCCGAGCGGGTCGGGCGCGAGCTGCGCGAGCACATCGCCGCCTGGATGGCCGCGCTCCGCGCCTCGGAGCCGACGGACGCCGCCCTCCGGGAGAGCTACCTCGCGATCCTGCGGCTCTTCGCCGAGCAGAAGCCGCTCGTGGACCTCTTCTTGCGTTACCGGCGCAGCCCGTCGGCGCTCGGCATGGTGCTCGGCCACCTCCACACCCAGCTCCGGGCCGACTTCTTCCAGTACCTGCGCGAGCGCGCGGGGGATCCCGACGCCATCCGACCGCACCTCGGCACCATCGGCGTGCACGCCGACACCCTGGTGGCCGCGCTCCTCGGGGTCGCCGAGGGGGTCGTGGACGGGCGCATCGGCGATCTGGACTCGGCCGCGATCGAGCTCGCCGCGCTCACCCACGAGCCGCTGCGGCGCTTGATGTAACGTTTCGTTCGCGTTTCCGGCGCGAGAAACCGCGGCGCGGGGGCCTGCGTCCGGGAGGGCCGCGTCTTATACTCCGTCCGTGCCGGGGGAACGCAACGTCGAGGTCCGGGTTCACGAGCGCGACGATCCCCGGATCGAGCGCATCCTCGACCTGATCGACGAGGCGGCCCGGCCGCGCCCGCTCGCCGAGGTGCTCGGCGTGCTCTGCGCCGAGGTGGCGGCGGTGATCGAGGCGCCCGTCGCCTCCATCTACGTGCGCGAGGAGGAGGACGACGCGTCGCTGGTGATGCGCGCCAACGTGGGCTTCCCCGGGATCGCGATCGATCAGGTCCGGCTCGCGGTCGGAGAGGGCATCACCGGCTTCGCCGCCGAGGTGATGCGCCCGGTGACCGTCTCGGCCGCGGCCGACGACGAGCACTACAAGCCGGTGCCTGGGCTCGGCGAAGAGCAGTACCCGATCTTCCTCGCGCTGCCGATCCTGGTCGGGCGGCGCGCCGAGGCGGTGCTCGTGCTCCAGCGTCGGATCGGCCGGGCCTTCACCCGGGAGGAGGTCGTGCTCGCGACCGCGCTCGCCACCAGCTTCGCCTACGCGCTGGAGCGCGCGCGGGCGCGCCGGGAGGGCGACGCCGACGAGGCGCCCCGCAAGGCGCAGCTCGGTGGGCGCGCGCTCAGCCCCGGCGCCGCGCTCGGGCGGGTCGAGACCTCGCCCACCTTCGACGGGCTCGCGGCGCTCGCCCGGGCGCGCGGGGTGGCCGAGGACGTGGACGTCGACGTGCGACGCCTCCGGCTCGAGCAGGGGCTCGAGGCGACCGCCCGCGAGCTCACCCGAGCCGCCGAGCCGCTGCCCGCGCCCGCGCGCGAGAGCCTCGCCGGGCTCTTCCTCCTCTGGGACGATCAGCGCTTCCGCGAGCTGGTCGAGGTGGAGGCGGCGAAGGAGCTCAACCCGGCGATCGCGCTGCGCAACGTCGCGCGGGCCTACGCGCGCGCGGTCTACGCGGGCAACGCGCCGGACGAGGCGTCGACCGCCCGCTCGGTCGAGGCCGAGGCCTTCTGCCTCCAGGTCGCGGCGCGGATCGTCGACGAGCGCATCCTCTCGCAGGGCGCCGCGCTGCTGGTGACCGATCGGCTGCCCGCGCTCCTGGTGCTCACCGCGGTCGCGCACCGGGCCTCGGCGGTGGCGTGCAGCGGTCGCCTCGCCGAAGACGCGCTCGCCATTCGCATCGCGCGCGCCGCCTCGCTGCCGGTCGTCAGCGAGGTCGGCGGGCTCTTCGCCTGGGCGCGGGTGGGGGACCGCGTCCTCGTGGACGCCGACGTCGGCGAGGTGCGCGTCAACCCCAGCGCCCCCACGGTGGCGCGCTTCCGGAGACAGTCTTGATCCTCACGCTCCTCGTCGCGGCGGCCTTGGTCTCCCTGGTCGCCGCCTGGCTCCATTATCGCTACTGGGTCGGGCGGTTCTCGCTCGAGCTGGACTACACGCTCGTGGAGCGGGTCCCGACCGAGGACGGCAGCGCGGTGGAGCTCCGCCGGCTGCCCGGGGGCGAGGGCTCGACGGCCCCGCCGGTCCTCCTCGTGCACGGCCTCGCCCTGAACCACCGCAACAACGACCTGCGCGAGGATCTCTCGCTCGGCCGCCACCTGGCGCGCGAGGGGCGCGACGTCTGGCTCCTCACCCTGCGCTCGGGCCGGGACGACCTGCGCTGGCGCGAGGAGCGCGCGGCCACCTTCGAGGCGATGGCGCGGCACGACCTGCCGGTCGGCGTGCGCGAGGTGCTCGCGCGGACCGGCGCGGCGCAGCTCGACTACGTCGGCTTCTCGATGGGCGGCATCCTGCTCTACGCCAGCCTCGGTCGCACGGTGGCGCCCGACGCGCTCCGCCGCGCGGTCACCATCGGCTCGCCGGCTCGGGTGCGGCCGCCCCTCGCGATGCTCGCGCTCGTGGCCCGGCTGCTGCCGCACTGGCTCGTGCCCACCCTGCGGCTCCGCCTCGCGTCGCGCATGATCGCCTTCGCCGCCGAGTGGGTGCACACGCCCGCGCACCGGTGGATCTACAACGTCGAGAACGTCGAGCCGGGGCTCGCGGCCCAGGCGCTGGTGAACGGCTTCGTCAACATCCCGAGCGGGCTCGCGAAGGAGTTCGTGCGCTGGGCCCGTGACGGCGGCGACGTGCGCTTCGAGCGGACGCCCGTGACCGAGACGCTCCGCGCGGTCTCGACGCCGGCGCTGCTCGTGGCCGGGAGGGACGACCGCCTCGCGCCGCCCGACTGCGTCGCGCTCGCGTTCGACGCGTGGGGCGCCGACGTCGGCTCGGTGGACAAGCAGATGATCGTGGCTGGCGTCGAAGAGGGCTGCGCCGCCGACTACGGCCACGGCGACCTCGCGATCGGCCGCTTCGCCGACCAGGACGTCTTCGACCCCGTGGCGCGGTTCCTCGCCGCGCGCGACGCGGTCGGCGTCGAAGCCTGAAGGTGCGGCAAGTGTTGCCGCAGCTTCCACGCGCGTGAGCGCGTGAGATGGGGCGACCGCCCCCTCCGAGAACGAGCCGAGCTGGTACCCTCTCCTGGCTCGGGAGGGCGCATGCTTCGTCGACTCTTCTCTCTGATCTTCTTGCTCACCCTCGTCGGGTGCGACTCCACCCCGGTGATCCCCGACCTGGACTCGGGGATCACACCCTCGATCGACTCCGGCCCGGGGGACGCCGGCCCGCCGGAGCCGATGTGCGAGGACTCGGTCCGCAACGGCGACGAGTCCGGCATCGACTGCGGCGGCTCCTGCCCGCCCTGCGTCGACGGCGACCCGTGCCGGGATCCCGAGGACTGCGAGAGCGGGGTGTGCGGCCGCGGCTTCTGCCTGGTCCCGAGCTGCATGGACGGGGTGCGGAACGGCGAGGAGACGGGCGTCGACTGCGGCGGTGACTGCCCGCTCTGTGGCGGCGGCCAGCCGTGCACCTCCAACGACGAGTGCCTCTCGGGGCGGTGCCGCGGTGGCGAGTGCGCGGAGTCGAGCTGCGAGGACGGCCGGCAGAACGCCGACGAGACCGACGTCGACTGCGGCGGCGGGACCTGCCCGGCGTGCGCGGGCGAGCTGCGCTGCCTGGTGCGCGAGGACTGCGTCAGCATGATCTGCGCGGCGGGGACCTGCACCACGCCGGCCTGCAACGACGGCGTGCAGAACCAGGACGAGACCTCGGTGGACTGCGGGGGCGCGACCTGTCCCGGCTGCCGAGACGGATTGGCGTGCAACATCGACGCGGACTGCGAGAGCACGCGCTGCCTCGACGGCGGCTGCGTCTCGTGCGCCGACCGCGTCCGGAACGGCGACGAGACCGGGGTGGACTGCGGCGGGACCCTCTGTGATCCGTGCTCCGACGGCGAGGCCTGCCTGGTGCCGGGCGACTGCGCCAGCGCCCGCTGCGAGAGCTCGCTCTGCGTCTCGTGCATGGACGCGGTGCAGAACGGCGACGAGACCGACGTGGACTGCGGCGGCTCGCTCTGCGCCGCGTGCGCCAACGGGCGCACCTGCCTGGTGGATCCGGACTGCGCGTCGATGAACTGCAGCGGCGGGCTCTGTCGCGGCGTCGCGGACACCTGCTCCGACGCGGTCGCGCTCTCGGACGGGCGCAACGTGGTCGACTGGGTCGCGATGTCGAACGACTACTTCGGCGCCGGGCTGCCGAGCTGCGTCACCTTCGGGAGCGTCGACGGACCGGATCTCGTCATGACCTTCACCGCGTCGGTCGACGGGGTGGTGGAGTACGAGATCGAGAAGCCCGCGAGCGAGGAGATGGCGCTCGTCGTGAGCGACGCGCCCTGCGGGATGCGCACGCCCGAGCTGCACTGCCGCCGCGAGTTCACCGCCACCACGCTCTCGGGGGAGTTCCCGGTCACGACGGGCACGACCTACACCCTCTACGTCGTCGACGTGGACACGGGGGCCCCGACCTTGATCCGACCGCTGGCCGTGACCCTCCGCGAGGTGGACGGGCGGTGTCGCGACGGCGTCGCCAGCGGCATGGAGACCGACGTCGACTGCGGCGGCCCCATCTGCCCGGCCTGCGACACCGGTGAGGGCTGCGCGGCTGGCTCGGACTGCGCGTCGGGGATCTGCGCGGGCGGGACGTGCAACGCGCCCGGCTGCGGAGACGGGATGCTGAACGGCATGGAGACCGACCTGGACTGCGGCGGCGCCTGCCTCGGCTGCGCCGACGGGCAGATGTGCATGGTCGGCGGCGACTGCCTCAGCGGCGTCTGCGCGGGGGGCGTCTGCCAGGCCCCGAGCTGCACCGATGGAGTGCGCAACGGCGACGAGACCGACGTGGACTGCGGCGGCCCGACCGCTTGCCCGCGCTGCGCCGACTTCCGCCGGTGCACGATGGCGAGTGACTGCGTCGCCGGCGTCTGCACGACCGGGGTCTGCGGCACGATCGCGTGCCTCGACGTCGACGGCTTCGAGACCGGCAGCTGGCCGTACGCGCCCTGGGTCGTCCAGGCGGGCGGCGGCACCATCGACACCGCCGTGTTCCACGACGGCGCGCGGGCGCTCCGGGATCCGGACTGGCACTACCGGACCGACCAGACCATCGGCATGCCCGGGGACCGGCTCGAGGCCTGGGCGCAGGCCACCGGCAGCGGCGGCCGCTTCTACCTCGGCTTCGACGCCGGAGCCGCGGGCGCGCGGAGCCTGGTCCTGGCGCCGAACACCGACGAGCTGCTCTTCCAGCAGAACAGCGCCTACGGCTACTCGAACCTGTCCTCGACCCCCTACACGTCCTGGGTGGCCGGGCGCTGGTACCGCATCGAGGTCGAATTCATGGCCGGCAACGCGGTGATCGGCCGGCTCTACGACGCGGACGGCGTCACGGTGCTCGCCACCGTCAGCCACACGTTCCCCGACCCGGTGGTCGGCGGGGTGGCCGTCCGCAGCTTCAGCGGCGTGGTGATCGACTCGATCCGCTTCTGTCGCTAGCACGCGCATATTCGCCAAACGCTGCCGACCTGGAAATCCGCCTCCTCGCCGACGACTGACCGGCGAGGAGGAACTTCATGCAGAGACTGCGTCGTTCGTTCGGAGTCCTGATCGCTGCGCTGGCCCTGGGTTGCGGGCCCACTCATCACGTCGCGGACGCCGGCCCCGGAGGCGGGGACTCCGGCTCGGACATCCCGCCCGAGGGCGCGAGCGCGAGCGCCACGGTGGGCGCCGCAGGCGGCGCGCTGTCGCTCGGTGACCTCGAGCTGATCGTGCCCGCGGGCGCCTTGCCGTCCGACGTGGAGCTGACCGTCACCGTCACCACCGAGCCGGTCCCCGGCAGCTTCACCGGCTTCTCCCCCGTCTACCGGTTCGAGCCGGCGGGCACGACCTTCGCCATGCCGGTCGAGGTGCGCCTCCCCTACGCGGGCGACGCGGAGATCGCCTCCGTGTTCTGGACGCACGGCGAAGGCGACACCTTCGTGGCCCTGCCCACCCGGGTCGAGGGCGGCGAGGCGATCACCGAGACCACGCACTTCAGCCGCGCCTTCGTGGGCACCGCCTGCAGCGGCAGCTGCTGCGGCCGGGCGAACGGCGACCTGGACGTGCTCTTCATGGTCGACGACTCGAACTCGATGACCGAGGAGCAGGCCTCGCTGGAGATGCAGATCCCGCGCATGGCCGAGATCCTCGCGACCGGGGACCTCGACGGCGACGGCGTGCAGGACTTCCCGGCCCTGCGCAGCGTGCGCGCCGGCACCGTCAGCTCGGACATGGGCACCGGCGGCCACAACGTCCCGACCTGCGCCGAACGCACGTTCGGTGACGACGGAGTGCTCCAGACGGCCGGGAACCCGGGCATCGCGGGCTGCATGGCCTCGTACCCGAGCTTCGCCGAGCTCCGCGCGGGCGACCCGGCGGGCAGCGAGGCGGCGTTCATCGAGCAGGTGAGCTGCACCGCGGTGCTCGGGACCGGCGGCTGCGGCTTCGAGCAGCAGCTCGACGCGGTGCTCAAGGCGGTGACGCCCTCCACCTCGCCGATCCGCTTCCACGACGGCAGCGTCGGGCAGGCGGACCGCGGGAACGCGGGCTTCCTCCGCTCCGACTCGGTGCTCGCGACCATCGTGCTCACCGACGAGAACGACTGCTCCGCGTCCGACCCGGAGCTCTTCGACCCGTCGAGCTCGACCTACGGGAGCACCGACCTCAACCTGCGCTGCTTCGCGCACGAGGACACCGCGCTCCACCCGATCAGCCGCTACGTCGACGGCCTCCGCGCGATGCGGACCAACCCCGACGACGTGATCTTCGCGCTCGTCGCGGGCGTGCCGACGGACCTGGTGGGCACCGACTACGCCACGATGCTCGCCGACCCCCGCATGCAGCAGCAGGTGGACCCGTCGAGCCCCAACCGGCTCACGCCGTCGTGCGACGTGCCCGGCCGCGGGGTCGCGTTCCCGCCGACCCGGCTGGTCGAGGTCGCGCAGGCCCACGGCGGGCCGTCGGTCGTCCAGTCGATCTGCCAGCCGGACTTCGCGCCGGTGGTCGACGCCATCCTCTCCGAGGTCGCGCGCCGCGTCAGCGGCTCGTGCGATCCCTGAGCCACTCCATCATCCATCATCCATCGAGCGCGTCGCCTCCTTTCGGGGGCGGCGCGCTCACCATTCGGGTCATCCGAAGATCTGGAGGAGCAAGGCGTCGAAGTCGCGTCGGAACGCGGGGTCGGTCGCGAGATCCTGACGCACCTCGAACTCGACCGACGCGCGGCCGTGGGCGCTCGCGTGGCGATCCACCGCGTACATCAGGCCTGCCTTGCCCGAGTACGGCTCGTTGAGCGCGGCGTTCAGGCCCGCCTTCACCAGGACCTCGGTCACGCGCTCGGCGAGCGCCTCGTCGCGATCGTAGAGCACGCCGACCTCGAGGGTCCGGCGCTGCCCCTCGTAGAGCGGCGTGAAGGTGTGGATCGAGACGAGGGTGGGCGCGCGGCTCGCCTGCACCTCGGCGTCGAGGGTGGCGTGGTAGGGCCGGAGCAGCCGCTCGATCCGGCGCCGCCGCTCCTCGTCGTGCAGGTGCGTGGTGTTCAGCTCCACCGGCTCGCCCTCCGCGTGGGTCCGGAAGAGCGTCTCCGAGTCCTCGGGGCGGTTCGGGTCGACCAGCAGGCGCGAGTAGCGGGAGAGCACCACCACCGCGCCCATCGCGGCCGCGAAGTCCCGCGCCATGTCCGCCGCGCCGAGGTCGTAGGCCCAGTGGGTGTCCACGAGCCGCCGGTCGCGCTCGGGCCACTCCCAGCCCTCGGGCAGCCGCTGGCTCGCGTGCTCGCAGGTCACGAGCACCTTCGCGTCGGGGCGGCCGGCCCGCACCTCGACCGCGTCGTTGTGAATCTTCAGCGCCGTCACGCCCGCAGCATAACCGCGGCGTGAGTCGCCTCAACGGGGCGTCGCCCTCACCGAGCCTGCACCTCGCAGCGCTGCCGGTAGCCGGTGCCGAGCGCCTCCAGGTTGCGCGCGCCGGCGGGGTGCGAGCGGAGGTAGTCGAGGATCAGCGCGACGCGGTCGCCCTCGGCCGCCTCCCAGAACGCCGGCTCGAAGTCGTAGCGCGGGCCGGGCGCCTCGAGGCGGCGGCGCAGGCGCAGCTCCAGCGCGTAGGCCTCGGCTTCGCGGGCGAGCGCCTGCGCGACCAGCGCCTCGCAGTCGGCGCCGCGCGGGATCTCGGCCGGGAGCGGGAGCCCGTGGGCGACGTGGTGGAGCAGGTGCGCGGCGCGCGCGGCTCGCTGGGCGGGCGGGTCGTCCTCGGTCATCAGGAGCAGCTGGCCGCCGTCGACCACGGGGCTGTCGATGTCGCCCCAGCAGAAGCGCACCTCGGCGCCGCCGAGCGCGGCCAGGACCGCGGCTCCGTCGGTGGTGGTCCGCAGACGCTGCAGCACGGGGGCGGTGGCCGAGGGGCGGTCGACGAAGCCGTACGGGCAGGGCGGCGCCGGGCCGGTGGGCGCGGCGCTGGGCGCGCCCGGCTGGAGGAAGCTCCAGGCGATGCCCGAGACCAGCACCAGGGCGATCAGGCCGACTCCCACGCGCCACCGCTTGCTCACGCGCGCGACTATCGCATGTTCGTGCCGTGACGCGCTTCGTTCTGATCTCGGCGCTGCTCGCGGCGGGCTGCGGCGCCTCGGACGAGGAGCCGCCCACGCCGCCGCCGTCGGTCGCGCCGGCCGCGCTCTTCCCCACCACGGTGGGCGATCGCTGGAGAGAGCGCGTCGGCGGCGCCGCCCGCACCCGCGGGGTCACCGCCACCACGCCCGAGGGCCTCGCGGTGCTCTTCGGGCAGGGGGACACCCAGCCCGCGTTCTACCGGGCGAGCGAGCGGGAGGTCGGGCTCGCGCGGCCCGACGGCTCGGTCATCGAGCCGCTGCTCCGCGCGCCGATCCGCGCCGGCGCGGGCTGGGACTACGAGGGCGCCCGATCGGCGCGCTGCCGGGGAGAGATCCTCCGGGTCGACGCGCCGCACGCAGGGCAGCGCTGCGTCTCGGTGCGCCGACGCTGCGTGCACCCGGCCGGCACCCTCTTCGGCCCCGAGACGACGCGGGTGACCGAGGAGGTCTACTGCCCGGGCGTCGGCCGCGTCCGGGCCCGGACCACCCTGTCGCCGCCCATCGAGGGCGCGACGCCCGGCGACGTCGAGGTCGTCGCCTGGCGGGTCGCGGGCACGCCGGCGCGGGTGCCCGAGGGGCTCGGCTGCGACGCCTTCCTGCTGCTGCCCAGCGACGTGCAGGCCGCATGCGGCCCCGAGTGGCGCTGGCAGGGCGAGGAGGCGGTGGACGGCGGCTGCGTGCACCGCTTCCGGGCCGGAGAGCGGGAGCTCGAGGTGCGCGCGTCCGAGGCGCCGCTCGAGGGCGCCGTGGTCTCGGTGGAGGTCGACGGCGCGTACGCGGCGGTGCGCGGCGACTGCCCGGCGGCGCGGGCGGGGCGCATGGAGGGGCTGTTGCGATCCCTCCTCGTGCGCCCGTGACGGCTAGTGCAGCGGGCTCCGGGCGAACGAGACCACGCGGTAGCGGCCGGCGCCGTCGGCGTCGACGCGGGTGATCGAGCAGTTGTCGACCCAGCGCTTGCGAGGCTCGCCGCGGAGCAGCATCGCGCACAGCAAGATCCAGTAGCCGTGCCCGACGACCGCCACCCGGGGCTCGTCCAGGGCGTCGAGCTCCGCCAGCACGCCGCGCATCCGGCCCTCGAGCTCGGCCAGCTTCACGCCCCGCACCGGCTGCCCGCGGAGGTGACGCCGCATCGCCGCCGCCACCCGCAGGCCGTGCCACCACTCGGGCCGGCGGCGCAGCGGCTCGCGCAGGGTCCAGGGCGCGATCTCGTTCAGCGCGCTCCACCGGTGCTCGTAGGGGAGGTGCGCGGCGAGCGGGGCCGCGGTCTGCTTGGCGCGCTCGAGCTCGCTCGAGACGACGCGCATCACGCCGGCCCGCAGGAGCGGCGCGACCACGTCTCGGGCCTGCGCGTGCCCCGTCGGCGCGAGCGGCCAGTCGGTCTCGGGAGGGTGCGCGTCGCGCCGGAAGCCGCGCTCCTGATAGACCGCGCGCCCGTGCCGCACGAAGAAGTAGGAGCGCCTCACGACGCCTCCAGGTAGCCCTTCACGATCTCCGGATAGCCCTCGCGGTAGCTCGGCACCCGGAGCGCGTAGCCCGACGCCTTCAGGCGCGCGTTGCGGCAACGTTTGTTGCCGCCGCGGCCGCTCCCCACGTCCTCGCCGGCCCGGGGCGGCGGCGCGCCGAGCAGCTCGGCCACGTAGGCGTACACGTCGCGCAGCGGCGCCGGGGCGTCGTCGACCCCGACGTAGACCGGCGAGAGCAGCTCGAGGCCGAGGAGGTGGCGCAGGGCCCCGGCGCAGTCCCGGAGGTGGATGCGGTTGCCGTAGCGGGGGTGTCCCTCGTGGTCGTCGGGCTCGACGGTGACCTCGCCCGACGCGACCCGGCGCACGAGCCAGGTGCGGCCGGGGCCGTAGATGCCGGAGAGGCGGAGCGCGGACGAGGTCGTCACCGCCTCGGCGAGGGTGCGCTCGGCGCGGAGCAGGGCCGCGCCGGTGAAGCGCTCGGGCTCGGTGGGGCTGGCCTCGTCGACCCACGCGCCGTCGTCCTGGCCGTAGACCGCCGTGCTCGAGGTGAAGACGGCTCGCTCGAGCTTCGCCGCCGACAGGGCGTCGAGCACGTTCTCGAGGCCGCGCACGTACGCGTCCTCGTAGGCCTGCTCGGTGCGCCCGTTGGCGCTCGCCGCGTAGACGAGCTGCTCGACGTCCGAGGGGATGGCGTCCAGCGACGCGCGGTCGGTGAGATCGGCGGCCACCCCGCGCACGCCCTCGGGGAGCTTCTCGACCTGCCGGCGGAGGCCGTAGACGCGGTGGCCGTCCCGGACGAGCTCGGCCGCGAGGGCGGAGCCCACGTAGCCGCAGCCCGCGATCAACACGCTGCGCGGAGTCATCGCCCGGAAGGATAGGGCGACGGCGTCGCTCACGCCTCCTGGACGAAGCGGGCGAGCAGCGTCTTGGTGCCGGCGGCGTCGAAGGCGATCTCGAGCTTGGGCTCGGGGCCGTCGTGGATCTCCCGGAGCACCGTGCCGCCGCCGAACTTCGCGTGCTGCACGCGCCGCTGCGCCTGCGCGTCGCCGTCCCCCTCGGCCTGCGCGCTGACCAGCCGCACCACGAAGCGCTGCGCGTTGGCCTCGCCGCTCAGCGTGTTCTCGACCGTCTGGTCGAGCTCCACGTCGTCGAGCAGCGCCTCCGCCTCCTGCGTCAGGATGCGCACCAGGTCCCACCGCGCGTGCGAGCCGTCGCGGTCGTCGTAGACGAAGACACGGCGTCGATCCTCGTCGTCGGGCGACTTCGGGATCGCGTACCAGAGGTGCCCGTCGCGCCCGAAGGCGACCAGGTTCCTGCGGAGCCCCTCGTCGTGCGCCTGCTCGGTGAGCGCGCCGACGAGCGAGAGCTTCATCTGCTTGCGGCTCGACAGGGCGTTCGCCCCCGAGGCGAAGAGCGCGAGCACCTCGTCGGTCAGCCGGGCGCCGACCGCCGCCTCACAGGCGGCGATGGCGTCCAGGGCGAGGGTGCGCTCGTGATCCGGCAGGACCTCGGAGCCCTCCTCGGCGCCGCGGGCGAGGTGGTGTTCCACCGCGCAGAGGTAGGCGACGGCCGACCGGACCGCGGGGACCGGCTCGAGGAGTCTCTCGCTGCGTTCGGGGGCGTCGCTCACGGCTCAACCGTCGGCCTTCTTCGACGTCTTCTTCTTGGCCTTCTTCGACGTCTTCTTCTTGGCCTTCTTCTTCGACGTCTTCTTCTTGGCCTTCTTCTTCGACGTCTTCTTCTTGCTGGCCCGCTTCTTCTTCACCGGGCCGCGGTCGCGCCGCATCTGGAGCAGCTCGATGGCGCGATCGGTGGTGATGTCCTCGACGCTGTCGCCCTTGCGGAGCGACGCGTTGGTCTCGCCGTCGGTGACGTAGGGGCCCCAGCGGCCCTCCTTGACCAGGATCTTCTCGCCGGTCGTCGGATCCTCACCGAGGGTCTTGAGCGGCTCGGCGGTCGCGGCGCTGCGGCGGCCCCGCTGCTTGGGCTGGGCGAGGACCTTCTTGGCCTCCTCGAGCCCGATGGCGAAGATCTGCTCCTCCTTCTCGAGGCTGCGCGTCTCCTTGCCATGCTTCAGGTAGGGCCCGTAGCGCCCGTTGAGCGCCAGGATGGGCTCGCCGTCCTCGCCCTTGCCGACCTCGCGCGGGAGGCTGAGCAGCTTCAGCGCCTCCTCGAGGGTGATCGTCTCGAGCGACATCGTCTTGAAGAGCGAGGCCGTCTTCGGCTTCTCCTTGCGGTCCGCCGACGCGTCGCCGAGCTGCACGTACGGCCCGAAGCGGCCGGCCCGCGCGATCACCTTCTCACCGGTCTCCGGGTCCGCGCCGAGCTCGCGGTCGTCGCTGGGCGCCTCGAGCAGCTCGATCGCCTTCTCGAGGGTCAGCTCGTCGGGCGGGAGATCCTCGGGGATCTTCGGCCGCGAGCCCTCGTCGTCGCCGCGCTGCAGGTAGGGGCCGTAGCGACCCACGCGCACCACGACGGTGCGGCCCTGCTCGTCCTCGCCGAGCGGGAGGCTGTTGATCTCGCGGGCGTCGATCTCGCCGAGCTTCTCGGAGACCATCTCCTTGAGCCCGGTCTCCATGACCACGCCGTTCTCGTTCGCCGGCGCCTGCCCGTTGGGGCCGAGGTAGAAGCGCTCGAGCCACGGCACGACCTGCTCGTCGCCGCTCGCGATGGCGTCGAGCTCGTCCTCCATGCGCGCGGTGAAGGTGTAGTCGACCAGCTGCGGGAAGTGCTGCTCGAGCAGCGCGGTGACCGCGAAGGCCTTCCAGCTCGGGATGAGCGCGGAGCCCTTCTTCCACACGTAGCCGCGGGCCACGATGGTCCCCATGATCGACGCGTAGGTCGACGGGCGGCCGACGCCGAGCTCCTCGAGCGCGCGCACCAGCGAGGCCTCGGTGAAGCGCGCTGGCGGCTGCGTCTCGTGGCCCTGCGGCTCGAAGCGCTTGCCCTCGAGCTTCTCGCCCTCGGAGAGCGGCGGGAGGTGCTTCTCGCGGTTCTCGAGCTCCGCCTCGGGGTCGTCGCTGCCCTCGACGTAGGCGCGGAGGAAGCCGGGGAAGGTGATGGTGCGGCCGCTGACGCCGAGCTCCACCTGCTTGCCGTCGGCCTCCGCCTCGATGCGCACCGTCAGCGTCTCGCCGCGGGCGTCCTCCATCTGCGAGGCGATGGTGCGCTTCCAGATCAGCTCGTAGAGGCGCGCCTCGTCGCGGCCGACCTCGCGGGCGACCTCCTCCGGCGTCTTCCAGTTGTCGCCGGACGGGCGGATCGCTTCGTGGGCCTCCTGCGCGTTCTTCACCTTGTTGGCGTAGGAGCGCGGGTGGGCCGGCATGTGATCCTTGCCGTAGAGGTCCTCGATCTGCTTCCGCGCCGCGGTGATCGCGGTGTCGGAGAGCGTCGTCGAGTCGGTACGCATGTAGGTGATGAAGCCCGACTCGTAGAGGCGCTGAGCGGTGCGCATCGCGCGGCGCGCGTCGAAGCGCAGCTTGCGGGACGCCTCCTGCTGGAGGGTCGAGGTCATGAAGGGCGGCGCCGGCGTGCGCTTGTAGGGCTTGCGCTCGACCGACTTCACGGTGAAGGGCTTGCCCTTCAGCGCCTCGGCCAGCTCGGTCGCGCCCTTCTCGTCGAGCACGACGACGTCCTTGCGGCCCACCTTGCCCGACTCGTCGAAGTCCTTGCCGGAGGCGAGGCGCTTACCGTCGAGGGAGTAGAGCTTGGCGGTGAGCTCGGCGCCGTCCGCCTTCGCGAGCTGGGCCTCGAGGTCCCAGTACTTCGCCCGGTTGAAGCGGATCCGGGCGCGCTCGCGCTCGACCACGATGCGGGTCGCGACGCTCTGGACCCGGCCGGCCGACAGCTGCGGCATGACCTTCTTCCAGAGGACCGGGGAGACCTCGTAGCCGAAGAGACGATCGAGGATGCGGCGGGCCTCCTGCGCGTCGACCAGGCGCTGGTCGATCTGACGCGGGTTCTGGATCGCCGACTGGATCGCCTTCTTGGTGATCTCGTGGAAGACCATCCGCTTGACCGGCACCTTCGGGCTCAGGACCTCGAGCAGGTGCCAGGCGATGGACTCCCCCTCGCGATCTTCATCGGTCGCGAGGTAGAGGGTGTCGGCCTCCTTGAGCAGCTTCTTCAGCTTGGTGATGTGCTGCTTCTTGTCGGGGTCGACGATGTAGAGGGGTCGGAAGTCGTTCTCGACGTCGACGCCCAGGCGGGCCCACGGCTCCTTCTTGTACTTGGCCGGCACGTCGCTGGCGCGGCGTGGCAGGTCGCGGATGTGGCCGATGGAGGACTCGACCACGTACTCCTTCCCGAGGTACCCGGCGATGGTGCGGGCCTTGGCGGGGGACTCGACGATGACGAGGGACTTCGACACGGGCTCCGATTTCTGTTGGCACCCGGCCGGGTTTGTCAATCGGACCCGTCGGGGGGGCGGACCTTGACACAGCTTCTCGCGGCGGTCGACTCCCACCGCGAGGCGGATCGACCCGCCCCCCGTAGGGGGGCGCGAGAGACCCCGGGGAGGCCGCGCCGTCGGTGTGGTACTACGTTTCGGCGCGAAGGAGAGCAGCACATGGCCCGACCGACCCGCACCCTCGTCGACGCGCTGCGCGCCACCGCGCTCCGGCTGGAGCAGGGCTCGCGCTTCCGGTGGACCCACATGGGCGCCTGCAATTGCGGGCACCTGGCCCAGACCGTGACCTCCCGGTCGCGAGAGGAGATTCACCGCATCGCGGTCGAGAAGGCCGGCGACTGGCGCGACCACGCGATCGAGTGGTGCCCGGCGAGCGGCTACCCGATCGATCACGTCATCGACGAGATGCTCGCGATCGGCCTGGAGCTCTCGGACGTGGAGCACCTCGAGCGGCTGAGCGACCCGGCGGTGCTGCGGCGCTTCCCGGTGGAGGCGCGCCGCCTCGACTACCGCGATCGGCGTGACGCGATCCGCTACATGCGGGCCTGGGCCGAGCTGCTCGAGGCGCGCCTCGACCCGGAGGACGACGTGACGCGATCGGGCGTGCGGCGCCTGGCGCTCCGCGAGGACAGGAAGGCCGGATGAAGAAGGGCGGGCTCCTCCTCGGGCTCAACCTGGTGCTCAGCCTGCTCGCCCTGGCGGTGGGCGGGGCGGCGATCGCGCTCTACTGGCTCGACCCCCGCGGCACGCCCGAGCCCGAGATCGCCCCCGCCACGCCGGTCGAGGACGGCGAGCCCGCGCCGCCGCCCACGCTGGGCGACGGGCCGGTCGCGACCGCCGACGTGGTCGCCGTCTGCCTGCCCGCGGTGGTGAACATCTCGACCACCCGCACCGTGCAGGCCGGCGGCCCGGGCGGGAACCCGTTCTTCGATCTGCTCCGCCCGTTCCTGGGCGACCCCGGCCCGCAGGAGGCGCAGAGCCTCGGCTCGGGGGTGATCGTCGACGCCGAGGGCGTGGTGCTCACCAACCACCACGTGGTCGCCGACGCGAGCGAGATCCGGGTGACCCTGGCCGACGGACGCGAGCTGCCGGCCCGCGCGGTCGGCAGCGACCCGGAGAGCGACGTGGCGGTGCTCCGGCTCGAGGCGCCGGAGGGGCAGCGCCTCGACGGGCTGACCGCGCTCTCCTACGGGGACAGCAGCGCGCTGCGCCAGGGCGACCGGGTGCTCGCGATCGGCAACCCGTTCGGCGTCGGTCAGACGGTGACCATGGGCATCGTCAGCGCGACCGGCCGGGCGGCGATGGGCATCACCGACTACGAGGACTTCATCCAGACCGACGCCGCCATCAACCCGGGCAACTCGGGCGGGGCGCTGGTGAACCTCCGGGGCGAGCTGGTGGGGATCAACACCGCGATCCTCAGCCGCACCGGCGGCAGCCACGGCATCGGCTTCGCCATCCCCTCGAACATGGCCCGGCCGCTGGCCGAGGCGTTGCTCCGCGACGGCCACGTGACCCGCGGCTGGCTCGGGGTCGCCATCCAGGATCTGACCCCGCAGCTCGCGCGCTCCCTCGGCGTCCCGGCGACCCGCGGCGTGGTGATCATGGACATCGAGCCCACCGGGCCGGCGGCGACGGTGGACCTGCGCCGCGGCGACGTCGTCACCGGGCTCGACTCGGAGACCATCCGCTCGAGCCGCCAGTTCCGGAACCTGATCGCGACCCGAGGCGCGGGCGCCGAGGTGCGGATCCGACGCGAGCGGCAGGGGCAGGCGGGGGAGGTCCAGGTGACCCTGCGGCCGCGCCCCGCGGTCCAGGCGGGGCCTCCGGGCACCCCGAGCCCGGGTCAGCCCGCGCCGGCCAACGCGACCGACGTCGGCGGCATGCTGCTCGCGCCGCTCACCGACGCGCTCCGGAGCCAGTACGGCGTCAGCCCTCAGGTCGCGGGCTCGGTGGTGGTCGGGCTGCGGGACGGCTCGCCCGCCGCGAGCGTGGGGCTGCGGGTCGGCGACGTGGTCACCGACATCAACGGGCAGCCGGCCACCGACCCGGCGCGCGCGGAGCAGCTCTACGCCTCGAGCTTCCTGGTGGCGATGGTCGGCGTGAGGCGCGGCGTCGATCAGCGCATCGTGATGCTGCGGCGGTAGGTAGCTCTACTGCAGGTCCAGGTGGGTCGACGAGTGATCGTCGGCGCGGACCATGACGCCGCTGCGGTGACGCTCGCCGTCCGGGGTCTCGAGCTCGAGCGCGACCAGGCCGGCCGGCAGCTCGACGTTGCGGAGCGGCGTGCGGCCGAGCTCCTCGCCGTCGTGGAAGACCACCGCGGGGGGCGTCGAGGTGAGGGTCAGGCGGCCCATCGCGACCGGGCCCTCGGGGACCGCCACCGGCTCCATGACCTGCGTGATGCTGCGGGTCTGGCCCGCGCGGAGCTCCTGGGTGCCCTCGCTCGGCTGGTAGCCGTCGAGCTCGAGCCGGACCTGATGGCTCCCGGTGGGGAGCTCGGCGATCGTGGCCGGGGTGGGGCCGTGGCTCTCCCCGTCGACGAAGACCTCGGCGCCCTCGGGCTCGCTGTTGACGATCAGGGTCCCGGTCAGGGTCGCCGCCGGGCCGGTGTCTTCGACCGTCTCTTCGGCCGGCATCAGGTGGGGGAGGGCGAAGTAGATGCCCGCCCCGACCGCGGCGAGCGCGGCCACGCCGACGAGGGCGCCCACGACGACGCTCGTGCCCTTCTTCTCGGTGGGCTGCGCGGAGTGGGTGCCGACGGCCGAGTAGGGGCGGCCCTGGCTCGGAGGCGCGGTCGGCGCGGGGCGCCGGTCCTTGCCGAGCGCGGACGCGGGGGGCGGACCGGTGAGGTCGGGGATGACCAGCCCGGGGCCGGCGCCCTGACCGAGCGGCCGCCCGGGCGCGGGGTTGTCGGGGACCGCGGGGAGGCCGACCTCGAGGCCCGGCAGCTCGGGCACCGGCATGTCGGGCAGCGCGTCCCCGTCGCCGGTGCTGAAGCTCATCTCGGCGACGTCGGAGCCGAAGTGGAAGGACGAGCCGAAGGGCGTGGTGTCCACCATCGGGCCCCGGCGCTGCTCCTCCCGGAAGAGCTTCTCCATCAGCTCCTTGACCCGCCGCGCGGTCACGACCTCGTCGCGCTTCGCGATGAAGCGGCTCAGGGCCTCCTGCAGCTCCCCGGCGCTCTGGAAGCGATCCTCGCGCTTCTTGGCGAGGCAGCGGGCGATGATCGCCTCGAGCTCGGGCGGCGGGTTCTTGAGCCGGTCGGCCAGCTTGGGCACCGGGCCCCGGACGATGGCCTCCATCGTCTCGAACTCGGTCTCGCGCCGGTAGAGCGGCCGCCCGGTGAGCGACTCGTAGAGGCAGACGCCGAGCGCGAAGACGTCGACCCGGTGATCGAGGTCCTTCGCGCGGCACTGCTCGGGCGCCATGTAGGCGAACTTGCCCTTCACCACGCCGGCCTGCGTCTTGTGCGAGCGCGCCTCGGCCTTGGCGATGCCGAAGTCGAGGAGCTTCACCGCGCCGTCGTAGCTGATCATGATGTTGTCGGGCGTGACGTCGCGGTGCACCAGCCCGAGGGGGCGCTCGTCCTCGCCCTTCGCCGCGTGCGCGTGATCGAGGGCCTCGGCGACGTTCGCGACGATCTTGCAGGCGACCGCCACCGGCACGCCGCCGGTCTTGCGGGCCCGGCGAATGAGCTTGCCGAGCGAGGCGCCGTTGACCCACTCCATGGCGATGAAGTGCGTCCCCTCCTCCTTCCCGAACTTGTAGACGTGGGTCACGTTCGGGTGGCGCAGGCGCATCATCACCCGCGCCTCGTCGAGGAACATCTCGACGAACGCCTTGTCCTTCTCGTACTCGGGGAGGATGCGCTTGACGACGAGGTAGCGGCTGCCGGCCCCCTCCGAGTCCTCGCGGGCGAGCAGGATCTCCGCCATGCCGCCGAGCGCGAGCCGGCCCACGATGTGGTACGGGCCGAACATCCCGATGGTCGGGAGCTTGCGCGGCGGCTGCTCGGGCGGCCGACCGCTCTGGAGCGGCTCGTCCTTCTGCTCGAAGCGCGAGACCTCCGACAGCCCCTGCTCGGCCTCGTCGAGGAGCGCGTCGATCTCCTCGAGATCCCCCAGGTCCAGGGCCTGGGTGCGGGGCTCCTCACCCGGCACCCGCGGCGGGGCGGGGAGGTCGGGGTCGTCGCCGCGAAGGGCCTTGGGCCTCACGGTCGGGATGTCGGGCTTGCCCGGAGGTTTCCGCTGGGGATCGTTCATCGGTGAGCCTGGTGCACCGCAGACTGGACAGTCTACCTCATTCGCGGGGGTCGAACCGGGTGACCTCCGCCAGCCGCGCGTAGAGGCTCTTCTCCTCCTCGGTCGGCTCGGACGGGACCATCACCTGGATCTCCGCGTAGAGGTCCCCCCGACGACCTCCTTTACCTGGATAGCCGCGGCCTCGCAGCCGAATTCGCCGGCCGCTGCTCGATCCGGGCGGGATCTTCACCCGAACGTTCCCATCCAGGGTCGTCAGGGGCGCGGTGCCTCCGAGCACCGCCTCCGACGGGCTGATGCGGAGCGGGGTGGTCACGTCGTCCCCTTCGATGCGGAAGGGCTCGCCGCTCTTCACCTCGACCACCAGATACAGGTCGGCGCCGCCGCCCGCCTGGCCGCTCAGCCGGATGCGCTGCCCGGCGCGGACGCCGGCCGGCACGTTGACCGTGAGGCGCTTGGGCTCGCCGGTGATCGAGTCGACGAACTGGATGTCGCGGGGGCCGCCCTCGTAGGCGGCCTGGACCGAGAGCGCGAGGGTGGTCTCGTGGTCCTTGGGGCGGGCGCGCCCGGGCCGGCGCCGTCTCCCGCCCGGGCCGCCGGGGCCGCGGCCGCCGAAGACCTGCTCGAAGATGGAGCGGAAGTCGCCGCCCTCCGAGCCGCCGAAGCCGAGGTCCCCGAAGTCGAAGCGGAACTCGGAGGAGCCGGGGCCGCCGGGCGGCGGCTGACGGCCCTCGCTGATCGCCTTCCAGTGCGGGCCCCACTTGTCGTAGAGGCGGCGCTTCTCGGGGTCCTTGAGGACCTCCCACGCCTCGCCGAGCTCCTTGAACCGATCCTCGGCGTCCGGCTCCTTGCTGACGTCGGGGTGGTACTTCTTCGCGAGCCGGCGGTAGGCCTTCTGCAGCTCCTCCGCGGACGCGTCTCGACCGACGCCGAGCACCTGGTAGTAGTCCTTGTACGTCAAGGCGGTCCGGAGGGTAGCTCAAGTCTCGTCGTCTTCGCGCCCTTTCGGTCGCAGCGCGTCCTTGAGCTCCTGGAGCTCCCGCCGGAGCGCGGCCACCTGATCGGCGGTGTCGTCCTCGGGCGGCGGCGGCGACGGGCGCGCGGGCGGCGCGGGCTGCGGCGGCGGCGCGGGCTGTCCCCAGCCGCCGAACATGCGCGCGAACGCGTTGGTCGCGGCCATCGGGATCTGCGCGAACGGGTTGTAGGGGACCATCGCCTGGGCCCCGCTCCGCGCGTGCAGGTACAGCTCGAGCGCGCTCGAGACGTACATGCCGAAGAACTCGGCCAGCGCGTCGTCGCCCATGCGCACGAGCTGCTTGAGCAGCGGCACGGGGAGCAGCTTGGCGGCCCCTCGGCTCTCGAGGATGATGTGCGCCAGCGTCTGCTGGGTGAGGTCCTTGCCGCTCTTGGCGTCGACCACCTGCACGTCGTCCCCGCCCCGGATCCGCTCGGCGAGCTCCTCCAGGGTGATGTACCGGCTCTCCGTCGTGTCGTAGAGCCGACGGTTCCCGTACTTCTTGACGACCACGGGGGTAGCTACCACGTCCGCGGCCTTCATGCAGTCCGCCCTCGGTCCCGAGATAAACGCCACGGAGCGGGTCCCAGGCCCCCCGACGGGCAGACGGGGTTGGGATGGAAATGGGTCCGGGACCCGCTCCGCGACGGAAGCTTCACGTCATCACCAGCCCACCGTCGACGTCGAGGCAGCGACCGTTGAAGTAGTCGCACTCGACGGAGAAGCGGACGGCCTGCCAGATGTCCTCGGGGTCGCCGATGCGGCCGACCGGGATGGCGGCCACGAGCGCGTCGCGGGCCTTCTGGTTCATGCCCTGGGTCATGGGCGTCTCGATCATGCCGGGGGCCACGCAGGTGGCGCGGATGCCGTAGCGCGAGAACTCCCGCGCCCAGGTCACGGTGTTGGCGGCGAGGGCCGCCTTGGCGGCGACGTAGTTCGACTGCCCGCGGTTGCCGTGCCGGCTGACGCTGGAGACGTTGACGATCACGCCCGGGCGCTCCTCGGCGCTGAGCATCTGCGCGACGGTCTCGCGCACCATCAGGGTGGCGCCGGTGAGGTTGACGCCGATGACCGCGTCCCAGTCGGCGGTGGAGAGGCGCTTGACCTCGCCGGTCTTGCGGTCCTTCTTCACGAGGAGGCCGTCGCGGATGATGCCGGCGTTGTTGACCAGGCCGTTGAGCCCGCCCATCGCGCCGTGCGCCCACTGGACGAAGGCGGTGACGTCCGCCTCGTCGGAGACGTCGAGCCGGCGGCGGTGAATGCCCTCGGGCAGCTCCGCGAGCGCCTCCTCGGCCACGTCGCCGGCGGCGACCTGCGCGCCCGCCTCGTGGAAACGGCGCGCGAAGTACGCGCCCATGCCCCGGGCCGCGCCCGTGACGATCACCTTCATCTCGTTCAGCTTCACGTGTCCTCCTCGGGTGCGGGGGAGCGAGCCGGGGCGCCACGCGGCGCCCCAACACGGTCGTTCAGACGCTCGTCGCCATCTCCAGGCTCTTGCGCGCCGCCTCGAGGGAGGCGCGGCGGACCTGGTCGCCGAGCTGCTGCTGGTAGTGCAGGGTGCTCTTCATGAGCTGGGTGACGTCCTCGAGGGCGGCGAGGGTGCGCTCGTGCCGCTCCTGCTCGAGGCGCTCGATGTCCGAGAACATCTTCTCGAAGCGCTCGGTCTGGGCCTGCATCATGCCGCGGAACATCTCCACGCCCGGGAGGCCGGGGAAGGGGAAGCTCTCACCGTTGTGCTGCGCCTGCGAAGTCTTCTTGGTCGCCATCGTGACTCTCCTGAAATGCCTGTTCGGCTCGAATCGTCTGCCCTCGATGCGCCGGAAGCTAAGCGGGCCGCCGGGGCCTGTCAACGAGAAAATGTTGCGCCGCACAAAGCGGCCGCCGCTTTCTTCGAAATCATTGGGAAAAGCACTGCGTAATCGCGGCTTCGGGCGGGCCGACGCGGGGTTCCATGTTGCTCTGCACAAGATTCCGCTTGACGCTCGCGTTTCCAGGCTGTAACTAACGCTCCGCTCGCAGTTGTGCGGGTGCGGGGATGGGAATCCGGGATGCTGACACGACGGGCAGAGATGGGCGCGCTGGCGCTGCTCGCGGCGCTCGCGGGCTGCGACGCCACGGCACCACAGCCGCGCTGCGTCACCGGCGCCGACTGCGCGTCGGGCGTCTGCCAGTCGGACGGTCTTTGTGCGCCGCCGCAAGACCCGCCGGACGCCCGCCTCCCCGACGGCCGCGTCCCCCCGGTCGACGCGGGCCTCCAGCCCGACGCGGGGCGCGACGCGGGATCCGGGCTCTGCCGCCCGAACGAGGACGGAGTGGTCAGCCGCGCCGAGGCGCCCTTCGGGCCCGGCCTGATGGCGCGCTACCGCACCGCCACCGACGTGGGCGTCGACACCGCGGGCGCGGACCTCGGCGACGGCCGCCGCCGCTGGGACTTCTCGGACGCGCTCCCGGGCGACCACGACTTCGACGTCGTCACCGAGCCGCTCGACGGGCGCTGGTTCGCCGACCGTTACCCGGGCGCCGACTACGTCGCGCCGCTGGGCGACGACACGGATCTGCTCGGCGTGTTCCGGATCACCGAGACCCAGCTCGAGCTGATGGGCGTGGTCTCGCCGACCGAGGGCTCGGGCCGCACCGAGCTCACCTACGAGCCGCCGGTGAAGGTGCTGGTGTTCCCGCTGGAGCTCGGCGCGCGCTGGTCGACCGACGCGCGGGTCACCGGCGTGGCCCAGGGGCTCGCCGCCAACTTCGGCGAGACCTACGAGAGCGAGGTCGACGCGCGGGGCGAGCTGGTCACCCCGTTCGCGCCCCTCGAGGCGCTGCGCGTGCGCACGACGCTCACGCGCACCATCGGCTTCTCGCGCACCGTGGTGCGCCAGTTCTCGTTCGCGGTGGAGTGCTTCGGCACCGCGGCCACGGTCGTCAGCGAGGACGACGAGACCGAAGCGGAGTTCGACCGAGCGGCGGAGATTCGCCGGCTCGGTTTCTGAGACCCGCGCCTCGTGAGGGGCGCGGCGGGCGGGGCGGGGGCGCCCCTTTCGAAGGAGCGGATCGATGGATCGCAACCTACTGGCGTGGTGCGCCTTCGGCGCGTACGTGGCCTTGACCACGGCGCTCGCCCTGCGCGGCATGAAGAAGACACAGTCCTTCTCCAGCTTCGCGCTCGGCAATCGGGATCTCGGGCCCACGATGGTCGGGATCACCCTCGCCGCCGCGATCGCGTCCACCGCGACCTTCGTGATCAACCCGGGCTTCGTGTTCACGCACGGGGTGAGCGCGCTGATGCACCTCGGCCTCGCGGCGAACCTCGGCGTGGTCGTGGCCCTGGTGCTGCTCAGCAAGGGCTTCCGCCAGCTCGGCGAGAAGACCGCGGCGCTCACCCTCCCGCACTGGATCGGCGCCCGCTACCGGCACGCCGGGATGCGCACCTACTTCGCGCTCCTGAACCTGGTGCTCGCGATCAGCTTCGTGGTGCTCATCGTGAAGGGCTCGGCGCTGGTGATGCAGCACACCCTGGGCCTCGGCTACGTCGCCTCGGTGCTGCTCATCGTGGTCTTCGTCTTCAGCTACATCCTGATGGGCGGGACCTACGCGCACGTCTACACCAACGCGTTCCAGGGCGCGCTGATGATCGGGGTCGCGTTCGCCATCTTCGGCAGCGGCCTCTACCTCTTCTCGGACGGGATCGGCCCCTTCTTCGACCGCATCGCGGCCCAGGATCCCAACATGGTCGGCCTGGTGAACCCCGAGAGCTCGCTCTTCGGCTCGGTCTGGGACGTCTACGTCTGCGGGTTCGTCATCGGCGCGGGCCTGATGTGTCAGCCGCACATCCTGATGAAGAGCCTCTACCTGAAGAGGGAGAGCGACCTGCGCCGCTACCTGATCGTGGCCTGCGCGGTCGGCGTCGTCTTCGCCCTCGTGCTCGTCGCCGGGCTCTACGCGCGCGTCCGGTTCCCCGACATCGCGAGCCAGGACGCGGTGATGCCCATCTACCTGACCCGCGCCTTCACCCCGCTGGTCGGCGTGCTCATCAGCGTGGCGCTGCTCGCCGCGGGCATGAGCACCCTCGACGGCCTCCTGGTCGGCGCCTCCACCATCGCCGCCAACGACGTCTTCCTCGGCCGCCTCGGCGATCGCTGGCTCGCCGACAAGACCGAGACCGAGCGCCAGGGCGTCGCGCTCAAGGCGAGCCGCTGGATCCTGGTCGGCATGGGCGTGCTCAGCGCGGGGCTCGCGCTCGATCCCCCGGAGCTCGTCGGCATCTTCGCCCAGGTGGGCATCTACGGGCTGGTCAGCGCGTCGCTCGTCCCGGTCGCCGCGGGCATCTTCGTCACGGAGCTCGACAGCCGCGACGTCTTCGCGGCCGCGCTCCTCGGCCCGGTGGTGCACTTCACCCACTACCTGGTGGCCGTCTACGGGTACGGTCACTTCGTGAACCCCGCCTCCACCGCCACCGAGGGCGTGCTCGCCAGCGCCGCCGCGCTCGCCGCCGTCACCGCCTTCCGCCGGCACCGCGCCCGCGCCTCGCTCGTCGTCGGCGTTCGCTGAGGGGACCTCCGGTGGCTTCGGATCTCACGCAAAGACGCAAAGACGCAAAGGGGGCGGGTTGGCCGCTGTCTGCGTCTTGGTCGGTCGCGCGCGGCTCGGCGGGTGAGTGTTCTTCTCTCGCAGAGGCGCAGAGGCGCAGAGGGCCGCGGGACGGCGACTCGCCGGCGGCCACCCATTCGCTGTCGGCGGCCACCGACTCGCGGGCGGCCACCGACTCGCAGGTGCCGGCCGACCCGTCGCCGAACGCCCCGCGCAGGCAGTCCGCGACCGCCCCCCTTTGCGTCTTTGCGTCTTTGCGTGAAATTAGTTGTCTCTCGAGCTCGGCGCGAGGAGCGATCCCGATCATGTCGGCGAGGCCCGATCTCTGCGCCTCTGCGCCTCTGCGTGAAATTGATTGTCCCTCGAGCTCGGCACTCGAACGAGGCGCGAGAAGCACGAGTGAGCGAGGAGCGATCCCGATCATGTCGGCGAGGCCCGATCTCTGCGCCTCTGCGCCTCTGCGTGAAACTGATCGTCCCTCGATCCCGGCACTCGAACGAGGCGCGAGAAGCACGGGAGCGTCTTTGCGTGAAATCAGTTGGCTTCTCGCGCTCTGTGTAGCGCTCGGAATCGGAGGCTGCGCGGGGGGCGGGGAGGTGCCGTGTCGGTTCGGGACGGACTGCCCGTCGGGGGTGTGCCGGGCGGACGGGGTGTGCGAGCCGCTCGAGGGAGACGACGCCGGCGCGATCGACGGCGGGACCGCTCGGGACGCGGGGGACGAGGGCGACGCCGGGACCGAGCCGCCCGATGGCGGGGTGGACGAGGACGGGGGCGTGACGCCGCCGGACGCCGGGCCGCCTGGGTGCGGGGACGGCGACGGGGTGATCGCGCGAAGCGAGCTGAGCTTCCCGATCGGCGAGGCGCTCGCCTTCCGGGTCGCCGAGGACGCGGCGGTCGACAGCCACGGGGCGGAGCGGCCGTCCGGCGAGCGCATCTGGGACTTCGAGGGGCCCTACGCCGACGACTCCGACCGGAGCTTCGTGCGTCGCGACCCGGCGGGCGAGTGGTACGGAGAGGCCTTCCCGGGCGCGAGCTACTCGCTGCCGCTCTCGGGCGACGAGTCGCTGCTCGGCGTCTTCGAGGTCACCGACGACGCGGTCCTGCTCCTGGGCGTCGTGTCCGAGACCGACGGCTTCTCCCGCACCGAGCTCGCGTACGACCCGCCGATGCCGGTGTGGCGGCTGCCGCTCGCGCTGGAGGCCACCTGGAGCGAGACCTCGACCGTCAGCGGCCTCGCGAGCGGAGTGAGCAGCTTCTACACCGAGCGATGGACCATGGAGGTCGACGCCTCCGGGCAGGTCGGGACGCCCGCGGGGACGCACGAGGTCCTGCGGGTGAACACGCGCATCACCCGCACCGTCGGCGCGCTGGTGACGATCACGCGGCGCCACGCCTACGTCGCCGAGTGCCTCGGCACGGTGGCCCAGCTCTTCGGTCGGGACAACGACACCGACGCCGAGCCGAGCGTGGCCGGCGAGCTCTGGAGGGTGCGGTGAAGCGGATCGCCGTCGCCGCGCTCCTGCTCGGGACCGGCTGCCTCGGCTTCCACGCCGGTGCGCTGCCGGGAGAGCCCGCGGACGCGACCTTCGCCGAGCTCGAGGGGGCGCGCGTCCGCTTCGTCGACGAGGGCGAGGGCCCGCCGGTGGTGCTCGTTCACGGCTTCGCCAGCAGCCTCGACGTGTGGGCCGGGGTCCGGCCGGCGCTCGTCGCCGCGGGCTACCGGGTGATCGCGCTCGACCTCAAGGGCTTCGGCTGGAGCGGCCGCCCCCAGGGCGACTACACCGTGCGCGCGCAGGCCCGGCTGGTCATGGCGCTGATGGACGCGCGAGGCGTCGAGCACGCGGCGGTGGTGGCCCACTCCTACGGCAGCTCCATCGCCCTCGCGGTCGCGCTCGAGGCGCCGGCCCGGGTGGATCGGATCGCGCTCTACGACGCCTTCGTCTACCCGGGGCAGCGCAACACCTTCGCCGAGTGGGCGGACGCGGACGGCATGGGCGAGCTGCTCTTCGCCGCCTTCTACGATCAGCGGCCGGACGAGCGCGCCGCGCTCGCGTACTACGATCCGGACCGCATCCCGCAGGCGCTCATCGAGGCCTACGAGGGCGCGCTCGACCGGCCGGGGACCGAGGCCGCGGCGCTGGCCACCGTGCGGGGCATGCGCTTCGAGCACGAGCGCTACGCGGAGATCGAGGCCCCGGTGCTGCTCCTCTGGGGGCGCGAGGATCTGGTGTCGCGGCTGAGCTGGGGGGAGCGCCTGCAGGCCGAGCTGCCGAACGCGGAGCTGCGGGTCTACCCGCGCTGCGGTCACTTCCCGATGGTGGAGGCGGCGCGGCCGTCGCTCCGCGACCTGATGCGCTTCCTCGACGAGGGCCGCGCCGAGGACGCGCCGGGCCTGCGCGCTCCGGTGCCGGTGGAGTCGGCGCCCCTCGAGCCGGCGTCCGCGGCGTCGGACCCGGTCGCGCCCGCGGCCGAAGGAGAGGCGCCCGCCCTCGGGGTGGAGATCGGAGAGCCGTCGCCATGAGGCAGCTCCTCGCTCTCGCCGCGCTGCTCGCCGCGCTGGCCCCGTCGCTGGCGCAGGCCCAGGCGGTGGTGCGCCGGGTCCCGAACCCCGGCGACGCCGACCTCGTCGACTACCGGATCTTCTTCCGGGCCCGCGGCGAGCTCTTCCACAACCTCGACCTCGATCGCGGCCCGACGCCGAGCGGCGATCCGCTCTTCCCGGTGCCGCAGGCGGATCCGCTCGGGCAGCTCCTGACGCACGCCGACATGCGGCTGCGGACGGACCTCGCGTTCACGATCCCGGACACCACCGTCAGCGTGCACGCCCGGATCGACGTGCTCGACAACCTCTCGTTCGGCAGCCTGCCGGTCGGGCCGCCCGCCGACTCGCGCCGCCAGCGCTCGCCCGGATCGGCGTTCGTGCTGAAGCGGGCGTGGGCGCAGGTGATCACCCCGCTCGGGCTGATCGCGGCCGGCCGCATCGGCAGCCACTGGGGCCTCGGCATGCAGTCGAACGGCGGCGACTGCCCGACCTGCGACACCGACGACGCGGCCGACCGCGTCTTCTTCGCCACGCCGCTGCTGGGTCACATCTGGACCTTCGCGTTCGACCTGACCGCGATCGGCCCGAACGTGCCGCGGGCCGACGGCGTCCGCTTCCTCGACGTCGACCCGACCGACGACACCCGCACGCTCACCTTCGCGGTCCTGAACATCACCAGCGACACCAGCCTGCGTCGCCGGACGCGCGCCGGGCTCACCACCGTCGAGTACGGCGCCTTCGTCTCCTACCGCTGGCAGGACAACGACTGGTCGCCCAGCTACCTGCCGACGCCCGACGACTACCAGCTCAGCCGCAGCCAGATCGTCAGCCGGGGCTACGAGGCGGTGGCCGGCGACGCCTTCCTCCGGCTCCGCGGGCCCTGGGGCTACGTCGGCGCGGAGGGCGCGATCATCGGCGGGCGCTTCGAGGAGGCCTCGCTGATCCCGGGCGTCTTCCTCCGCGACCCGGTCGACACCCTGGCCTGGGGCTTCGCGTTCGAGTCGCGCTTCCAGGTCGCGCCGCAGATCTTCGAGCTGGGCTTCGACTTCGGCGCCGCGAGCGGCGACCCGGCGCCCGGCTTCGGCGCGTTCCCCAACGCCACTCGTGGGCCCGGCCGGCCGGGAGACCTCGACGGCTCCCAGATCGTCGCGCCCTTCGACATGCGCGCCGACAACTTCCGCTTCCATCCGAACTACCGGGTCGACCGCATCCTCTTCCGCGAGATCATCGGGACGATCACCGACGCCGTGTACCTGCGGCCGCACGCGAGGCTCACGCTCCTCGAGCATCCGTCGGGGCGCCTGCGCTTCTCGCTCGCCGGCATCCTCAGCCTCGCGGCGGAGTCGTCGAGCGCGCCCGGCGGGGACAACCTGCTCGGCTTCGAGCTCGACCCGACCCTGAGCTACGAGAACGACGACGGCTGGTCGATCGTCGCCGCCTACGCCGCCCTGTTCCCCTTCGCCGGCCTCGACAACGTGCAGGCCGGGCTGACGGCGCAGCCGGCGCAGCTGTTCCGCATGAGCCTGTGGGTGACGCTGTGAGGGCGCTCTTCGTGGCCTTGTTGCTCGTCGCCTGCGGCGAGAACCGGACCCTGCCCGGGCCGACGCCGTTCGCGCCCGGCGAGGAGGAGGGCTTCACCTGCGTGCCCGACCTCGACGGCGTGCTGGAGGCGGGCGAGGTGCCGGTCCTGCTCGGCGGAGAGGTCGCCTATCTGGTCAACCCGGAGGGCGTCTCGCGGCGGGTCGATCTCGAAGGCACGGTGGATCCGTCCGGGCGCCGGGTGTGGGACCTCGGCGCCGACTTCGCCGACGATCGCGTCATCGGGATCGGCCCGCGCGCGCTGACCGATCAGTGGTTCGCGGACGACTTCCCGGGCGGCGACTACGTGGCGCCGGTCGACCTCGAGGGGACCGTGCTCGGCGTCTATCACCTCGACGAGCGAGGCCTGTGGCTGCACGGCGTCGCCAGCGCCGAGCCCGACCCGCCCGAGGGCCGCACGCTGCTCCCCTACGACGCGCCGGTGCCGCTCTACCGCTTCCCGCTCTCGCAGGGCGACCGCTACACCGTGGTCGGCGAGGTGAGCGCGGGCACCGCGCTCGGGCTCGCGTACCGGGGCACCGACACCTACGAGGTCGAGGTGGTCGGCGCGGGGAGGCTGGACCTGCCGGACTGGAGCTTCGGCCAGGCCTGGCGCGTCGACACCCAGGTCACGGTGGAGGCGGCCGCCGGGGCCACCGCCACCCGCCGGCTCACCAGCTGGCTCTTCGAATGCTTCGGAGAGGTCGCGCGCGCCCAGAGCGCGCCGGGGACGACCGCTCCTTTCACCGACGCCGCCGAGCTGCGGCGCATCACGCCGAGGGGACTGCCATGAACGAGATGTGGGAACAGTGGAAGAAGGGCTTCTTCGCCTGGGAGAGCGCGACCGCCGACTACATGGAGCAGGCGCTCAAGAACCCGACCGTGCTCGGGCCGACCGGGCACCTGCTGAGCGGCGCGATGAAGGCGCGCGCGGCGGGGGAGCAGGCGCTCGCGCAGTTCTGGGGCGGCTGGGGCCTGCCCACCAAGCGCGATCAGGAGCGGGCGCTGCACACGCTCCACCAGATCCACAGCAAGCTGCTCGACCTCGAGGAGCGCCTCGAGGATCTCGAGGCCCGGCTGCCGCCGCGAGAGGAGGCCTGAGATGGACACCACGCCCTACTTGGACGTACGCATCGCGCCGAAGGCGATCTTCGACCACCTCGAGGAGCGGGCCGAGCGGGCGCGCTTCATGGTGCCCGACGGCGAGGGCTGGAAGCCGGTCACCTACGCCGAGCACGCCGCGCAGATCGAGCGGTGCGCGCTCTACCTCGGCACCGAGATCGAGGCCGGAGATCGGGTCGCGCTCTTCGCCCCGAACCGCGTGGAGTGGATGAGCGCCGCGCTCGGCGCGCAGGCCGCCGGCGGGGTGATGGTGCCCATCTACGCGTCGAGCACCGCCGAGCAGGCGGGCTACGTGATCCGCCACGGCGGCGTGCGCGTGCTCTTCGTGGACACGCTCCCGCTGCTCACCCGGGTGCTCGAGGCGTGGGAGGATCTCGACGCGGTGAAGCGCGTCGTGCTCTTCGACGACGCGCTCGACGTGGACGCCGCCCTGGCCGCGGCCGGCGAGAGGGCGCCGTCGCGCGCGCAGCTCGACGCTCGGCTCCTCACCTGGTCGCGGGTGATGGAGGCGGGGGCGGCGCGCGGCCGCGAGGAGCCGAGCGCCTTCCGCGAGACCATGGACGCGGTGAGCCTCGATCAGCCCGGGGTCATGCTCTACACGAGCGGCACCAGCGGGCGGCCCAAGGGCGTGCCGCTCACCCACCGGAACGTCGGCGTCAATGGCTCCGACTGGCTGCGGTGCAACGGCCCGCTCGTCGAGGACGGCGACGTCGACCTCCTCTGGCTCCCGTTCAGCCACATCTTCGGCTTCGGCGAGGCGTCGCTCGGCAACACCCTCGGGTGGACCAGCTACCTCAGCGACCCGAAGCGCGTGATGGACGATCTCCCGTCGGTGCGGCCGCAGGTCTTCATGAGCGTGCCCAGCGTCTGGGAGAAGCTGGCGACCTGGGCCCGCGCCGACGCGGACCCGAAGGCGAAGCTCGACGCCCTGACCGGCGGCCGGCTCCGCTTCTGCCTCAGCGGCGGCGCGGGGCTGAAGCGCGAGGTGAAGGAGCTCTTCCACGACGCGGGCCGGCTCATCATCGAGGGCTACGGCCTGACCGAGGCGAGCCCGACGCTGACCCTGAACCGCCCGGACGCCTTCCGCTTCGACTCGGTGGGCAAGGCGCTGCCGAGCGTGGAGCTGAAGCTGGCCGAGGACGGTGAGATCCTCGCCCGGGGTCCGTCGATCTTCGGCGGCTACCACGAGGACGCCGAGGCCACGAAGGAGGCGTTCACCGAGGACGGCTGGCTGAAGACCGGCGACGTCGGGCGCTGGACCGAAGACGGCTTCCTCCAGATCGTCGACCGCAAGAAGGACATCTTCGTGACCGCGGGCGGCAAGAACGTCGCGCCGGCGAACATCGAGATCCAGTTCAAGGACGACCCCTACATCACCCACCTGATCGTCTACGGCGACGGGGAGAAGTACCTCACCGCCGGCGTGTGGCTCGACGAGGCCGCGGTGGACGCGGCGCTGGCCGAGGTCTCGCCGCCGGACGCGCGGGAGGAGGCGCGCCTCGCGCTCGTGCAGTCCCGCATCGACGCGGCGAACGCCCACCTCGCCCGCTTCGAGACGATCAAGAAGTTCGTGATCATGGACGAGCCGCTGACGGTCGAGAACGGCATGCTGACCCCGACCCTCAAGGCCAAGCGCAAGAAGATCATCGAGCGGTTCGGCGAGCGACTCGCCGCGCTCTATGGTTGAGGCGGGACGAGGACCGACGTGAACCGTTTCATGAACCTGGCGCGGCACGTGGCCCGCGGGCGCCCTCCGGTGGGCAGCACCCCGGCCGACGTGGTGCACCGCGAGAACAAGTGGAAGCTCCTGCGCTACCGCAGCGAGCGCGTGCTGCACGACACGCCGATCCTGCTCGTCCCGAGCCTGATCAACCGCCACTACGTGCTCGATCTCTTGCCCGGCAAGAGCTTCACCGAGCACCTGGTGCAGCAGGGCTTCGACGTCTTCTGCATCGACTGGGGCACGCCGCAGGACGAGGACCGCTACCTCTCGTTCGACGACATCGCCGACACCTACGTCGGCCGCGCGATCCGGGTCGCGGCCTCGTTCGGTCGGCGCCCCGGCAAGGCGCACGTGCTCGGCTACTGCATGGGCGGCACGCTGGCGGTGGCCCACGCGGCCGCGCACCCAACGCGCTTCGCGTCGCTGCTCGCGCTCGCCGCGCCGGTCCGCTTTCACGACGACGGCCTGCTGTCGCGCTGGGTGCGGAGCCCGGGCTTCGACGTGGACGCGCTGGTGAACGGCTTCGGCAACGTGCCCTGGCCGCTCATGCAGGCGAGCTTCCACATGCTCCGGCCGACGCTCTCGCTGTGGAAGGCGGTGAAGCTCGTCGACCGCGCCTGGGACGACCGCTTCCTCGACGGCTTCTTCGCCACCGAGACCTGGGGCAACGACAACGTCAGCTTCCCGGGCGAGTGCTACCGCACGTACATCCGCGAGCTCTACCGGGAGGACCGGCTGGTGCGCGGCGAGATGGCGCTGAGCGGTCGGCGGCTCCGGCTCGAGGACATCGACTGCCCGCTGCTCGCGATCACCTTCGCCCACGACCACATCGTCCCGCACCAGAGCGCGTCGGTGCTGGTCGACCGGGTGTCGAGCGACGACAAGGAGCACCTCCACCTCCCCGGCGGCCACGTCGGCGCCGTGGTGTCGAGCGCGGCCAAGCGCGAGCTCTGGCCGCGGATGTGCGCCTGGTGGGCCGCGCGGGACGGAGAACGCCCTCAGTACACCGGGGCGGTGGACAGGCAGAGCACGCGCTCGCCTTCGGCGCCTCCGCACTCGCGGTAGACCGCGCGGGTGTAGAAGGTGCGCGCCAGGCCGAGGTACGAGAAGCGGCCCCGCGGCCCGGTGGAGGTCCACGCGTCGCACGCGAAGCCGGTGGACACGTCCGGGGTGGCCTCGGCGCTCCAGATCCGTCCGTCCGCGGCGTAGACCCCGAGCGCGGTCTGGATGGGCGGCGCGTCGAGCTGCTCGCCGGCGAGCTCGGCGACGCCGGCCGCCACCCGCACTCCGTCTGGCCGGTACCACGGGCCACCGAAGCCGCCGAGGCGCGCGATCGGGCTCGCCCCGGCGCCGTCGGGCAAGAACGCCACGTAGTCTTCACCGCCCTCGCGCTGACAGGCGGCGTCGAACGCGGCGATGCCGGCGGGCTGGGTGCCGACCGGCTCGGAGGTCACGAACGCGCCTCCGGCGCCCGCGGGCGGCGCGGCGGGCTCGAGCGCGCGGGTCCGGCCGGTGCCGAAGCAGTAGAGCGAGAGCGGCTCGCCGCAGGACAGCGCGCGCGGCGCCGGCGCGAAGCCGAAGCGCCGGTCGAGCCAGAAGCGCACCCCGTCGAAGGCGTTGCCCGCGGTGGGCTCGCCGGCCTCGGACGTCCAGTCGTCGCACGTCAGCCCGGCGGTGTGGTCCACCCGGGTCCCCGTTGCGACCCGCGTCTCGAGCGGCTCGGCGCCGGTCTCGTCGAGCGCGATCGGGTAGCGCATCTCTCCCGCGACCAGCTCGCTCGGACGGTCCGCCACCGGCCGCCCGTCCACGCGCACGAACCCGCGGCTCCCGGTCAGCAGCGAGATCGCCGGCGCCGACGACGTCGACAGGAACGCCCGGTAGCTCGCCGGCTCCGGGAGGTTCGCGTCGCGCGCCAGGTCCTGACAGTACCGATGCGCCCCCTCGATGCCTCCGAGACCCCCGGGAGCGCGCGGGGTCGAGGTGACGAAGACGACGTTGTAGCGGTCGACGGGCGTCGGCCCCGCGTCGGGCGGCCCGGCGTCGTCGGGGCCGGCGTCCAGCGGGCCGGCGTCCGGCGCCCCGGCGTCGACGTCCGCGTCCTGCCCCGCGTCGGTCGTCGGCGCGCAGCCCTCGGGGACGGCGTCGCCTTCGAGCGTGCGCAGCGAGCACGGGTCGGTGGCGTCCACCGGGCGACACGCGCGGGCGGCGCAGGTCTCGCCGGCCGGGCACACCGTGCCCACGCAGTCGTCGCGGAGCCAGACGTCGAGGGTGAGCGTCTGGCCCTCGAGGTAGCTGCTCGCCACCTCCGCGCGGGCGAAGATCTCCCCGCCGTCGTCCTGGGCGGTGGCGACGACCGCGAAGGTCCGCAGAGGGTCGCCCCCGGCCGGCACCAGCGCCACCCGCCGCGGCCACTGGAGCGGGAGGAACTCCGAGCTCGCCGCGTCGGTGTAAGTCAACGTGTCGCGCAGCGCGCGCGCCTCGCCGGGCCCCGCGCCGAACACCTCGACGTCCAGCCGCTGCGCCCGGGCGCGGACGCCCGCTTCGGCCCGCACGAAGACCATCACCTGCGTGCGAGGCGTCTCCGAGCACGCCGCGAGCGTCGCGAGCGCGAGCAGCAGGCTCCAGCGGGCTCCAGCGCGTTGCATGGGCGCACGATACCAGACCGAGCGTCATCGGGGCTCGCAGCTCTCGCCGTCGATCTCGCGCCTCCGGACGGTCAGCCGAGCCAGAGGCGCGCGGCCCAGACGAGGGCGAAGGTGAGCGCGCCGACGAAGAGGGCGGCGATCGCGAGGAGCACGAAGGGGAGGAGCGAGGTCTTCCTCTGCGGCGGCGGGGCGGGCGCCGGCTGCGCGGGCGGCGGCGGAGTGAACGAGGCCTGGGGCTGCTCGCGGTCCCAGAGCGTCGTCTGCACCGACTCCTCGGTGGTCTCGTGCCCGAACGCCTCGAAGCGCGCCTGCGCGTGCGGGATGGTCGGGTCGGGCGCGAGCGGCGCGACCGCGCGGAGCTGGTCGAGGTGCATGGCGACCTGCGCCGGATCCTGCGGGCGGGTCGAGGGATCCTTGCGGAGCAGGCCGTCGACGTAGTCGTCGAGCTCGGGCGGGATGTCGGCCACGCGCTCGGAGAGGCGAGGCGCCGGCTGCTTCACCTGCGCCATCAGGGTTCGCATCGGGTTGCCGAGCCGGAAGGCGGGCTGCCCCACGATCATGTCGTAGAGGATCAGCCCGAGGGCGTAGATGTCGGTCGCCGGGCCGATCGGGCCCTTGGTCGCCGCCTCGGGGCTCATGTAGCTCGGCGTGCCGACGAAGCGGCCGTCCTGGGTGAGCGAGTCCGCGTCGTCCCCGTCGCCGAGCTCCGGCGCGCTCAGCTTCGCGATGCCGAAGTCGAGCACCTTGGCGGTCCCGTCGGCGCAGAGGAAGACGTTGGCCGGCTTGAGGTCGCGGTGCAGGACCCCCTTCTCGTGCGCGGCCGCGAGGCCCCGGGCCACCTGCGCGGCGACGTCGAGCGCGTGGTCGAGGGTCAGCGCGCCCTCCTCGCGGAGGCGTCTCGAGAGGCTCTGCCCCTCCAGCAGCTCCATCGCGAGGTAGAGCTCGCCGGTCTCGTCGTCGCGGCCGAAGTCGTAGAGGGTCACGACGTGCGGGCTCGAGATGCGGCCGGCCAGCTTGGCCTCGCGCATGAAGCGCTTCGAAGCGAGCTCGGTGCGCTTGTCGGCGCGGATGACCTTGACCGCCACCAGCCGGTCGAGGCCGATCTGCTCGGCCTCGTAGACCTTGGCGTTCCCGCCCTGGCCGAGGAGGCCGAGGATCCGATACCGCCCCGCGACCGTGCGACCGCTGAACGTCAGGGCCTCTTCGAATTCCCCGGGGGGTGCCATCAGACGTCGGTATCGTACCCGACCCGGCCGGCGGGCGTCACCCGAGGCGCCGGCTCGGTCCGAGCGGGGGCGGGCGGTCGCTTCGTCTCGGCGAGCCACCCGCGGGTGAGGTCCACGATCGCGAGCGCGGCGAAGGGGACGAACTGCGCGGCGATCACGTCGGCGCTCTCCCGCCCGCCCGGCGCGTAGCGGAGGTAGCTCAGCGGCAGCAGGAGCGAGAGCGCGGGCAGGCTGAAGCCGGGGACCAGCACCGCCAGGGCGAGCGGCGGCAGCACGTACCAGGGGTGGATCACCCGCGACAGGAGGAGGTAGCCGACGAACGCCGCCGCGAGCGCGCCGACGAAGCGCCGCCGTCCCCCGTCCTGGGCGAGCGCCACGAGCATCAGCCACCCGAGGGTGGCCGCCGTCAGCCACGGCATCAGCGCGCCGTCGACCGGCGGGGTCACGCCCTCGACGTAGCCGAGCAGGTCGCGCGCCGCGTAGTAGATCGGCGCGTTGAAGCTGAAGCGCTCGGCGTAGAGGGCGAGCGACTCCCGGAGGTGCGGCCAGAGCACGTCGCTGGCGAAGGGCGCGAAGCTCCCGGCGAGCACCGCGAAGGAGGCGAGCGCGACCGGCGCGGCCCGGCGCGCGTCGAGGCGGCGGGCGAGGAAGACCAGGAAGATCGGGGCGACGATCAGCGCGGTGAGCTTCGCGCTCGCCGCCAGCCCGAGCCAGAGACCGGCGCGTGCCGGGCGCTCGTCGAGCGCGTCGCGCACCGCGAACAGCAGGAGCGGGAGCATCAGCGCCTCGGAGTGGCCTCCGGCGGCGACCTCCCAGAAGACGAAGGGGTTCCAGGCGTAGAGGAGCGCCCAGCCGCGGGGCCGACCGAGCTGCCCGAGCAGGGCGAAGAGGGCCCAGACCGTGAGGAGGTCGGCGAGCGCGAGGCCGCCCCGCGTCACCCGCTCCGCCGGCGCGCCGATCAGGGCGCTCACCCCCCAGGCGGCGCGAAAGCTCAGCTGGGCGAGCGGGGGGTAGACGCTGTAGTAGTCGGGCGAGTTGAGCGCCGACAGCGCCGCCTCGTCGAGGCCCTCCGCGCGTCCGACCAGGTCGCGGGGGCGGTGCGCGTAGGGGTCGAGCCCCTGGGCGCCGAGCGCGCCGTCCCACACGTAGCGGTGCACGTCGTCGGAGAGAGACGGCGGGGCGCAGAGGGCGGCGAGACGGAGCGCGGCCGCCCCGGCGAGGGCGCCGAGCAGCAGCGCGCGGGGCGTGGGGCCCGAGCGGAGCCAGGCCCACCCGCCGAGCGCGAGCGCGCCCGCCGAGGCGAGCACGAGCCCGATCCAGGCGGGGAGGGCGTCCCGCGCCGGGACCGACCACGCGAAGGCCGCGGTGGCGATGGCCACGACCCCCACCGCGCCGAGCGCCGCTGCCGATCCTCGAGTCATCCCGCTGGCCCTACGTCGCGAGTCTGAGGCGGTTTCACGGGCGCCGCCGCCTCTCCGTGCCACTTTCTTCCCGCGCTGCGCGTGTTAATGAATAACGGATTCTGTGATATATACTGCAACGGTGCCCGAGACCGAGCCTGGGACGAGCGCGCGAAGGGTCCTGATCGTCGATGACCTGCCGGCGGTGGTCCGCACCACCCGGCGATGGCTGATGCGGGCGGGGTTCGAGGTGCGCACGTCGCTCGACGCGGAGGGCGCGCGCGAGGCCGCGACCGCGTTTCGGCCTCACTGCGTGCTGCTCGACGTGCAGCTCGGCGGCGTGGACGGGGTGGCCCTCGCCGCGCAGCTCAGGGAGCGCGTCCCGGGCGTGGAGATCGTGCTGACGAGCGGCGGGGCGCCGCCCGAGGGCTGGGACGGGCGGTTCTTCGCCAAGGGCGCCGGCCCCCACGCGCTGCTCGACGCCCTCGCCGAGGCGGCCGACGCGTCCGAGCTGCCGTGAGGCGTGCGAGCCGAGTCCACGCGGCGTAGAGTCGGCGCCCATGTCCGACCACGCCCGCATTCTGGTCACCTCGGCGCTGCCCTACGCGAACGGCCCGATCCACCTCGGTCACCTCGCCGGCGCCTACCTCCCGGCCGACGTCTTCGTCCGCTACCACCGCCTCCGGGGCAGCGACGTCGTCTACATCTGCGGCTCCGACGAGCACGGCTCGGCCATCGTCATGCGCTCCATCAAGGACGGCGTGACCCCGCAGGAGATCGTCGACCGCTACCACGCGATGGCGGAGACCGACTTCGCCAAGTTCGGCATGAGCTTCGACCACTACGGCCGCACGAGCGGCCCGATGCACCGCGAGACGGCCCGCGACTGGTTCCGCAAGATGGCGGAGCAGGGCGACTTCGTGCTGCAGAAGGGCGAGCACCTCTTCGACCCGGAGGTGAAGCTCTTCCTCGCCGATCGGTTCGTCGTCGGCACCTGCCCGCACTGCAAGAACCCCAACGCCTACGGCGACCAGTGCGAGAAGTGCGGCAACACGCTGACGGCGAAGGAGCTCATCGAGCCCCGCAGCACCCTCAGCGACGCGACGCCGGAGTGGCGCGAGACGACGAACTGGGCGCTCGACCTCGGCGCGCACCAGCCGTGGCTCGAGAGCTGGATCGGCGAGAAGACGCACTGGAAGAGCAACGTGCTCGGGCAGATCCAGTCGTGGTTCAAGGCGGGGCTCGGGCCGCGCGAGCAGACCCGCGATCTCCCGTGGGGCGTGCCGGTGCCGGAGGACGTCGCGGAGGCGGCCGGCGTCGATCCCGAGGGCAAGGTGCTCTACGTGTGGTTCGACGCGCCGATCGGCTACGTCTCGGCGACCCGCGAGTGGGCCGAGAAGGTCGGCGACGCGGAGCGCTGGAAGACCTACTGGCAGTCCGAGGACACGCGCCTGATCCACTTCATCGGCAAGGACAACATCGTCTTCCACACCATCAGCTTCCCGGTCCAGCTGAAGCTGCACGGCGACTACGTCCTGCCGGAGAACGTGCCGGCCAACGAGTTCCTCAACCTCGAGGGCGAGAAGCTCTCGACGAGCCGCGGCTGGGCCGTGTGGCTCGGGGAGGCGCTCGAGGAGTTCCCCGCCGACTACCTGCGCTACTCACTGCTCCGCTCGCTCCCGGAGACCAAGGACGCCGACTTCACCTGGGCCGACTTCCAGGCCCACGTGAACAACGAGCTGGCCGACAACTTCGGCAACTTCTGCAACCGCACGCTCCAGTTCGCGGCGAAGTACTTCGACGGGAAGGTCCCCGCGCTCACCGATCCTTCGGACGCGGACCGCGCCGCGCTCGAGGCGCTGGCGACGTTCCCGGGCAAGGTCGGCGCGCTGATCGACGAGAGCAAGATGCGCGACGCGATCCAGGAGCTGATGAACCTGGGCCGCCTCGGCAACAAGTACTTCAACGACAGCGAGCCGTGGGCGACGCGCAAGACCGACATGGCGCGCTGCGGCAACACCATCCACGTGAGCCTCCAGATCTGCGCCGCGCTCTCGATCCTCGCCGACCCCTTCTTGCCGTTCACCGCGCGCACCCTGCGCGGCATCCTGAAGCTCGACGGAGTGCGCTCGAGCGACGCGCGCGGAGAGGCCGGAGCCCTCGGCTGGGACGAGGCGGGCGCGCCGCTGCTGAGCGCCGGCCACGCGCTGGGCGAGCCGGAGATCCTCGTGAAGAAGCTCGAGGACGAGGCCATCGCGGCCCAGCGGGCGAAGCTCGAGGCGCGCGCGGCCGAGGCCGCCGAGGGCGCGGAGGAGACGACCGACGCGCCCTACGCCCCGCTCAAGGACACCATCGTCTACGACGACTTCGCCAAGCTCGACCTCCGCATCGGCGTGGTGAAGCACGCCGAGAAGGTGAAGAAGTCGAAGAAGCTGATCCGCTGCGAGGTCGACCTCGGCTTCGAGCAGCGGCAGATCCTCGCCGGCGTCGCCGAGCACCTCTCGCCGGAGGATCTCGTCGGCAAGCGGGTGGTCGTCGTCGCCAACCTCGCGCCGCGCAAGATGGTGGGCCTCGAGAGCGAGGGCATGCTGCTCATGGCCGAGGACCGCGAGGGCAAGCTGGTCCCGGTGCGCGCCGAGAGCGAAGCCGGCGCGACGGTGAGCTGACGTGAGCCTCTCGGCGGCGCTGCAGGCGGTGAGCCTGGAGGTCCCCGACCTCCAGCGGGCCGAGCGGGTCGCCGCCGCGGCCGCCTTCGCCGCCTGGCGGGTGCTGGTCGACGGTCACCTCTCCCGGCACGAGGAGCGCACCCTCCGGCGTGTGTTCCAGCGCGACTTCGACGAGCGCGAGATCGACCTCATCGTCCGGCTCCTCGAGACGCGCGGCGAGAGCCTCGCGGCGCTGCCCTACAGCGCCTGGATGGAGGTGCTCGGGCCGTGGCTGCTCCCCGAGGAGTACGCGGCGGCCCGCCGCGCCGGGACCCGGTCGGGGCAGTACGCGGGCGACCTCACCGCGACCCTGGCCGTCCGCTGGCCCCTGCCGATCGACGAGGGCGGTCGCACCCGCTGGGCGCCGCAGGACCTCCACTGGGGCGGCGAGGCGCTGCACGTCGGGGGGCCGCACGGCATCCACTCCATGGTCGTGCCGTGGGGCGACGTGCAGTCGATCGAGCCGGTGGATCCGTGGCCCGAGCTGCTGGTGGAGTGGAAGTCCTACGGCGGCGCGGTGGCGAACGCGCGCATCGCGCCGAAGGGAGACCGCGAGGCCTTCGCGGACCGGGTGAGCGACCTGCTCGAGGCGGCCCGGGAGCGGGTGCCCGCCGCGTCCGACCGCGTCCGGATCGGCTGGCTGGCCACCCCGGACGTGCGCCTCGAGGACGCCGCGGGGTGGCCGGGCGAGGAGCCGGAGAGCCACGCGAGCTACCGCACCGCGCCGCGCAAGCCGGAGGAGGTGCTCGCGGTGCGGGAGCGCCCGACCGGGCTCCGGGTGCTGCTCGCCTGGCTCGCCTCGAGCCCGGACCGCCCCTTCTCCGACGACGTGGTGGAGGCCCGGCTCACCGCGACGCATCTCTACGTGCAGCGGCGGCGGGGCGGCGTGAAGCGCGTCTCGCGAGGCGCGCTGCGCACCCGCCGAGGTGACCTCGACGCGGTCTACGTGTTCGGGCGCCGCACCGAGATCCTGCTCACCGGCCGCGCGGGCTGCCCGGTCTGCCGCGCGCTCGACGCCCAGCTGATGAAGGGCTGATCGCCCGGCGCGTCCGCCGCCTCTGCGGTGGCGGGCTCCTCTCTTGGCCGAACGATCCCCGCGTCTGGCACCCCCGCGTCGGGCGCGCGGGGAGGCCGACGGGGGCGCGCGCGAGCGCACTCGAAGGCGATCACGCCGAGCACCATCAGGACCCCGAGCGCCGCGAGGAGGGGCAAGAGGTCGCGAAGTCGATCCACCGACGCGCGTAGACGCACCCCACGTGCCAGCGCTCGCGCACGCGTCGGGGGTACGGCGGACTGCGCCGAGCGCGTCCGCGGACCCACGGCGCCGTGTCCGCCCGGACGCGCGCTGTTAGGCTGTCGGCGTGCGGCGGCTGCCGATCGTGGGCGTCATGGGCTCGGGGCGGGAGCGGCACGAGGCGCTCGCGATCCCGCTCGGACGCTGGCTCGCGGAGCGCGGGGCGCATGGGACGCCCTGGCGTCGGCTCGACGACCCGCGCGCGCTGTCGGCGTGCTTCGAGTGGATCGACGACCGACTGCGCTGAAGTCGGCGCGCTGCTAAGAAGGGGGCGGTCATGGCGAAGAAGGTCGACCCCGAGCCGGCGGCGGAGCGGCGCCCCTTTCCCTGGTGGCTCGTCCTCGCGATCGGCGCGGTGGTGGGGCTGGTCGCCGTGGTGCGCATCTCGAACGGCGACGCGCGAGAGGACGAGGTGCAGGACGTGGTGATGGACGCGCCCCCCGCGCGCGCCGAGCGGCTCCGGGTGGAGGTCGTGGCGCGCCACCCGCACGACCGGAGCGCCTTCACCCAGGGCCTGCTCTGGCACGACGGCCACCTCTACGAGAGCACGGGGATGCGCGGCCGCTCCACGCTCCGGAGGGTGGCGCTCGAGACCGGCGAGGTGCTCCAGCAGCGCTCGCTCGAGCGGCGCCTCTTCGCCGAGGGCCTCGCCCGGGTCGGCGACCGCCTCTACCAGCTCACCTGGACCGCGGGCGAGGCCCACGTCTGGACGCTGGACGGCTTCGAGCACCGCCGCACCTTCGAGTACGAGGGGGAGGGCTGGGGCCTCTGCCACGACGGGACCCACCTGGTGATGAGCGACGGCTCGGATCGGCTCACCGTCCGCGATCCGGAGACCTTCCAGGTGTCCCGGGTGGTGCGGGTCCGGCTCGACGGGCGGCCGCTCGACCAGCTCAACGAGCTCGAGTGCGTCGACGGCGTGATCTGGGCCAACGTCTGGCAGAGCGACGAGATCGTGCGGATCGACCCGGAGAGCGGTCGGGTGACCGCGGTGGTCGACGCGAGCGGGCTCCTGAGCGTCGACGAGCGCTGGGAGGCCGACGTGCTCAACGGCATCGCCTGGATCCCCGAGCGCGAGCGCTTCGTGATCACCGGCAAGTACTGGCCGCACCTCTTCGAGGTCCGCTTCGTCGCCGCCGATTGAGCCCGGCGCGGCCATTCGGCATCATGCGCCGGTGACCGTGGAGCGAGGTGCGTCCCTCCCGGTGGTGCGCGACGAGGCCGCCGCCGACCCGTACGTCATCGCGGGCTGGGACAGCCGCGCCCACGCCCCGGGCCTCTCCCGCGGCGCGCTCCGGTCGGCGCGGGCCGTCGCCGAGGCGCTCTTCAGCACCGAGAGCGGCCCCCCGCCGGCCTCGCGCCTCGACTGGCTGGAGGCCGACCTCGGTGACTTCTTCGGGCACGTGAACTGGCGCGCGCGCGGCCTCTTCCGCGCCTGCGTCTTCGCCATCACCTGGATCGCCCCGCTCCTGGTCGGCGCCCTCGGGCGCTTCGGCAGCCTGCCCCTCCCGCGCCGCATCGAGGCCCTCGAGCGCCTCGAGCGCACCCCGCTCGCGCTGGCGCTCCTCGGCGCCAAGGCGCTGCTCTGCATCGTCTGGTACGAGCACCCGGACTCGGCGGCGGAGATCGGCTGGGACCGGTCGTGCATGGGGCCGCGCCGGTGAGCGACGTCGAGGAGGGCCACCTCCACGAGGGCGACCTGACGCTCGACTGCGACGTCGTCGTCGTGGGCTCCGGCGCCGGCGGCATGGTGGCCGCGACTCTGCTCGCCGAGTCCGGGCTCGACGTGGTGGTGGTGGAGGAGGGCAAGCGGGTCCACGCGCGGGTGCACGGCGCGATGCGGCAGAGCCAGTCGCTGCGCCACCTCTGGCGCGACGGAGGCATGAGCGTGGCCTTCGGCGTCGGCCGCACCCCCGCGGTCAACGTCACCATGGGCGTCGGGGTCGGCGGCTCCTCGATGGTCACCGGAGGCGTCTGTCTCCGCGTGCCCGAGAAGATCCTCGCGCCCTGGTCGCGGGAGCTCGGCCTCGACGAGCTGACCCCCGAGGGCATGGACCCGTACTACCGCGAGGTCGAAGAGGCGGTGCACGTCGAGCCGGTCCCCGAGTCCATGCAGTCCCGCTCGACCCGCCTCTTCGGTGAGGGCGCGGCGAAGCTCGGCCACCCGATCCGCCCGCTCACCCGGAACACGAAGGGCTGCAACGGCTGCGGGAGGTGCAACTTCGGGTGCCCCGAGCAGGCGACGATGAGCGTGGACCTGAGCTACCTCCCGCGCCTGCTCGCCGCCGGCGGTCGGGTCTGGTCGGACTGCCTCGTCGAGAGGGTCGTGCACGAGGGCGGCCGGGCGAGCGGGGTGCGCGGGCGGCTCCTGAACCGACCGGGACGCAAGAAGGGGGACCGCTTCGAGGTGCGCGCCCAGGTCGTCGTCGTCGCCTGCGGCGGGCTGCACACGCCGATCCTGCTCAAGTCGAGCGGGCTCGCGCCCTTCGGCAGCCAGGTCGGCAAGAACCTCACCCTGCACCCGGGCTTCCGGGTGTTCGCGGCGTTCGAGGAGGAGGTGCGCGGCTGGGAGGGCGCGATGCAGAGCGCCTACACCGACGCCTTCGAAGAGGACCACGTCACCCTGATGAGCCTCTTCATCCCCGGCAGCGTCATCGCGGCCACCATGCCGGGCGCGGGCCCCGCCCACCACCGCCGCGCCGCGACGCTCCCCCACATCGCCATGTTCGGCGCGATGGTGCACGACGAGGGCCCCGGCGTGGTCCGCCGCGGCCTCGGCCGGGAGCCCTTCACCACCTACCGCATGAGCCCGAAGGACCGCGCGGCGATGTTCAAGGGCATCCGCCTGCTCGCCGAGACCTTCCTCGCCGCCGGCGCCAAGCAGCTCTACCTCCCCGTGCTCGGCGAGGACGTCTTCGACGCCGACCGCTACCGCCGCTTCGACCTCGAGCGCGTCCCCCCCTCCCGCATCGAGTGCAGCTCCCAGCACCCCCTCGGCAGCTGCCAGATGAGCCGCACCGCGGCCGAGGGCGGCGTAGACCCCGACGGCCGCCTCTGGGACGCGCAAAACGTCTTCGTCTGCGACGGCAGCGTCATCCCGACCAGCCTCGGCGTGAACCCCCAGCTCACCATCATGGCCATGTCCACCCGCATCGCCCGCAAGCTCGCCGACCGCTACCCCGCCCTGACCCGCTGACCCCTCCGTGCTTCGTTCTCGGGGTCGACGCAGTTGAGAAGCGGACAGGTACGCGTGCCCGCCGCCGCTTCCATGTGTCGTTCTCGTGGTCGACGCAGTTTGCAAGGGAGAGGGGAGGGGGGAGGCGAAGAGGAATAGGTAGGCCGGTCCGACACCGATTCCGAGTCCGAGACCGAGCCCGAGTCCGAGTCCGAGTCCGAGACCGAGTCCGAGCCCGAGCCCGAGTCCGAGCCCGAGTCCGAGTCCGAGACCGAGTCCGAGTCCGAGTCCGAGTCCGAGTCCGAGTCCGAGCCCAGTCCGGCTCGGACGTTCTCGTTGTCCACGCAGATTGCAAGGGAGGCGAGAGGTGGGAGGCGAAGAGAAATACGTGGGCGAGCCCGCCGCCGCCCACCGCTGCCGCCTCCGCCCCCCGCTGCCGCCGCCGCCCCCCGCTGCCGCCTCCGCTGCCGCCCCCCCTGCCGCCCCCCCTGCCGCCTCCGCTGCCGCCCCCCGCTGCCGCCCCCCGCTGCCGCTCCCGCTGCCGCCTCCGCCTCCGCTGCCGCCTCCGCTGCCGCTCCCGCGCCCGCTGCCGCTCCCGCTGCCGCTGCGTCCTCGCGGTGGCTCGTCGCGCTTCGCATCCGTATGAGAGGCAGACGTGTTGGCGCCTCGTCCTCCTCCTCCGACGGTGCCGGACGCGGCCGGGCGAGTAAAGGACGCCTGCGGCGCCGGCTCCGCCGGCTTCGCTCGCTGCGCTCGCTCGTCCTTGACTAGCCCGTCCGCGCCCAGCGCGGAGGCGGCGGAGGACGATGCGCGACACACCGTCGCGCGGGCCGCCTCTCGGAGAGAACGATGCTGAACATCACCTCGGAAGCGATCGACTGGCTCACGCGGGTGCGGCCGGTCTGGGAGGCCATCGCGAAGCACGACAAGAACCTGTCCCGGCAGCTGCGGGACAGTGCGTCGAGCGTGGTCGGCAAGCTCGGCGAGGGCGAGAACCGGCGGGGCGGACACCAGCGGGAGCGGTTCGAGACCGCCTACGGCTCGGCCGGCGAGGCGCGGGTGTGGCTGCTCGCGGCGGCCGGGCTCGGCTACGTGAGCACGGAGACGGTGGCGCGGCTGGCGGACTGGGCGGACAAGGCGCGGGCGGTGACCTGGAAGATGATGCACTGACGAAATCGGCGGCTCCGGCTTCGGTCGGAGCCGCCGCTCTTCTCCGCCGTCTGAGCAACCGGGACGATCCTATTCGTTCATCGAACGTCGCCGGCGGCTGACTCCGGTGCCGAGCGCGACATCGAGACCGAGACCGAGACCGAGTCCGAGACCGAGTCCGACACCGAGTCCGAGACCGAGTCCGAGACCGAGTCCGACGTCCGAGTCCGAGTCCGAGTCCGACACCGAGTCCGAGACCGAATCCGAGTCCGAGACCGAATCCGAGACCGAATCCGAGTCCGAGTCCGAGTCCGAGTCCGAGTCCGACACCGAGTCCGAGTCCGAGTCCGAGTCCAGTCCCGGTTCGGACGTGCTCGTTGTCCACGCAGATTGCAAGGGAGGCGAGAGGTGGGAGGCGAAGAGGAATATGTGGGCGAGCCCGCCGCCGCCCCCCGCTGCCGCCTCCGCTGCCGCCGGCTTCGATGAACGAATAGGATCGTCCCCGAGCCACGAGTCGGAAGCCGGAGCTCGATGAACGAATAGAATCGTCCCCAAGCCGCGGGGCCGGAAGCCGACGGGCGAATCGACGTCGACCGGCGAACGCCGCCGAGGACCTGGCCGCGTCAGCGGCGCGAGTCACGGTTGGAGTGCGACCCCGAGGCGCGAGAGGGCCGCGCCCCGGGGTCAGAGCAGGCTCACTTGTCGGTGAGCTTCACGAGCGTCGCGATGATCTTGTCGAGCCGGTCGAGGATGGCCGGGTCGACCGAGGCGAGGATTCCGTCGGCGACGGCGACCTCGAGGCAAGCGACCACCTCGTTCGCGGAGCCGAGAGCGACGTGGTAGCTGACCTGCCGCTTGCGCCCGCGAGAGTAGGTCCCCTCCGCGATGTTGAGCGGCACGGACTTGGCGGCCTTGCGGAGCTGCCTGGCGTGGTCGGTGTCGTCGCGGCGGATCGCCTGAACGAGCGGACCGACCTCGGTGACCATGGTGACGGCGTCGCGATAGATCCTGAGCTGCATGGGCTGTTCTCCGAGTCACCGCAGCCTGGCGCGCGATCGTCGCGCGACTCGTCGGTGACGCCCCCCGCCCCCGCCGGCGCGCAGGGCGTGTCATGGGCGAGGCGCCGCAGGCGCCGAAGCCGGCGAGCGCGCAGCGCGCAGCCGGGCCGCAGGCCCCTTTACACGCCCGAGCACCGGCGTACACGGTGGGGCTCACCGACGAGGCGCCCCCTCTCATCGAGTCTGCGACCCGTTGTTGGAGTGCAATCCAAGTGGTTGGACGAGGGGCGCCGAGCCCGACGTCGAGACCGAGACCGAGACCGAGACCGAGACCGAGACCGAGACCGAGACCGAGACCGAGACCGAGTCCGAGTCCGAGTCCGAGTCCGAGTCCGAGTCCGAGTCCGAGTCCGAGACCGAGACCGAGACCGAGTCCGACACCGACACCGACACCGAGTCCGAGTCCGAGCCCGAGCCCGAGCCCGAGTCCGAGTCCGAGTCCGAGTCCGAGTCCGAGTCCGAGTCCGAGTCCGGGTCCGAGTCCGAGTCCGAGTCCGCGTCCGCGTCCGCGTCCGAGTCCGACGCCGATTCCGAACCCTAATCCGAGTCCGAGTCCCGGTTCGGACGTTCTCGCTGTCCACGCAGATTGCAAGGGAGGCAAGAGATGGGAGGCGAAGAGGAATAGGTAGGCGAGCCCGCCGCCGTCCCCCGCCTCCGCTGCGGCGCCCGCTGCCGCCTCCGCTGCCGCGTCCGCTGCCGCCTCCGCTGCCGCCTCCGCTGCCGCCTCCGCTGCCGCGCCCGCTGCCGTCTCCGCTGCCGCCTCCGCTGCGGCGCCCGCTGCCGCCTCCGCTGCCGCCTCCGCTGCCGCCTCCGCTGCCGCCTCCGCTGCCGCCTCCGCTGCCGTCTCCGCTGCCGCCTCCGCTGCCGCCTCCGCTGCCGCCTCCGCTGCCGCCTCCGCTGCCGCCTCCGCTGCCGCCTCCGCTGCCGCCTCCGCTGCCGCCTCCGCTGCCGCGCCCGCTGCCGCCTCCGCTGCTGCCTCCGTCCCGCTACCGCCTTGGTGACCGGGAGCGGACCCGGCGTCGGGTTCGGACCCGAATCCGGCGTCGGATTCGGTCTCGGGTTCGGATCCGGGGTCCGTCTCGGATTCGGATCCGGCTTCGGATTCGGGTTCGGAGCCGGTGTCGGTCTCGGATTCGGCTTCGGATCCGGTTTCGGCTTCGGTGTCGGGTTCGGACCCGGATCCGGCGTCGGATTCGGTCTCGGGTTCGGACCGGCGTCGGTCTCGGATTCGGCTTCGGATCCGGTTTCGGATCCGGCTTCGGATTCGGTCTCGGGTTCGGATCCGGCGTCGGTCTCGGATTCGGCTTCGGATCCGGTCTCGGATTCGGATTCGGATTCGGATTCGGTCTCGGATTCGGTCTCGGCCTCGGATTCGGATCCGGCGTCGGTCTCGACTTCGACTTCGAACGGGGTCTCGCCTTCGAACCCCGCTCCAAGGGTCTCCCCGAGCCGGAGGCGTCCAAGCGGGAACGACCGCGTCCGGACCGGTCGCCCCCCGGCACGGGCGTATGTGGGCCCCCGGGGGACAGGCTCATGAACACGACCAAAACGATCCTCGTCGGCGCGGTAGCGCTGGCGTTCAGCTGCGGTGGCTCCCAGGACCCGGCAGCCGAGAACCTCACCGCGGCAGAGCACTACGCGGAGGCGGAGCGAGAGGAGACCCGAGCCGCGGAGGCCGAGGGCCGCTACGACCCGGACGCGCGCGAGCGGACGAGCAGCGAGGGGCTCGGCCCGGTGAGCGTCGGGGGGCGAAGCTACAACCCCACCGAGCACGAGCTCCACACCGCCGACCAGCACCGTCGCCACGCGGCCGCGCATCGGGCCCGGGCCGAGGAGCTGCTCGCGTTCGAGGCGCAGGAGTGCGAGCTGCTCCCCGAGCAGAGCCGCGCCGCCTGCCCGCTGCTGCTCGACCTGGAGGCGGTGGAGGACGTGAACGGCGGCGTGCGCATGGTCTTCGCGGAGGGCCCGAACCTCGACCCGGTCGCGCAGCACATTCGCTGCCACATCGCCTTCGCGGCCGCCCGCGGTGACGAGGGCATGCAGGACTGCGCCCTCTACGTGCACGGCGCGCGCGTGGAGCGACAGGGCAACGTCATCCTGCTCACCACGAGCCAGGGACAGCACGTCGCGGACCTCCGCGCCCGGGTGCGTAGGCAGGCGCCGTAGCGCCCGGCCCGCTACCGTGCGCGCATGATCTCCCGGTCCTTCGCGCTCGCGCTGCTGATGGTCTCGTGCACGAGCGACGGCGAGCCGCGGGGCCCCGCGCGGCTCGCCGCGGAGCCGGAGGCGTCGATGCGAGCCACCGCGGTGATCCGGCGCGAAGGGAACCACCTGCGCGGCGAGCCGAGCCCCTACCTGCTCCAGCACGCCCACAACCCGGTGGACTGGTACCCGTGGGGCGAAGAGGCGCTCTCCCGGGCCCGCCGCGAGGACCGGCCAATCTTCCTCTCCATCGGCTACTCGACCTGTCACTGGTGCCACGTGATGGAGGAGGAGTCGTTCGAGGACGACGAGGTCGCGCGCTTCCTCAACGAGCATTTCGTCTCCATCAAGGTCGACCGCGAGCAGCGCCCCGACCTCGACGCCCTCTACCTCGAGGCGGTCCGGAGGCTCGGCGGCTCCACCGGGTGGCCGCTCACCGTGTTCCTCACGCCGGACGGCGTGCCCTTCTTCGGCGGCACGTACTTTCCGAGGCACGGCGCCGGTCGCCGGCCGGGGTTCCTGGACGTGCTGCGCGAGGTGGCTCGGCGCTACCGCGAGGACGATGACGTCGCGGCGCAGGGCCGCCTCGTCTTCGAGGCGATCGAGCGCGCGGCGCGGCCTCCGTCCACCGGTGACCGGGCGGTCGACGCGCGGACCCTCGACCTCGCGATGACCCGGCTGGCGGGGGCGCGCGATCCGGAGCTCGGCGGCTTCGGGCGCCGGCAGAAGTTCCCGAACGCGCCGCTGCTGCTCGCCGAGGTCCGTCACGTCGCGCGCACCGACGACGTGGAGACCCGCGCCCACCTCGTGCTCACCCTCGAGCAGGCGATGCGGGGCGGCGTGCGCGATCACCTCGCCGGCACCTTCCACCGCTACGCCGTCGACCGGCGCTGGCACGTGCCGCACTTCGAGAAGACCCTCTACGACAACGCGCAGCTGGCCCAGGTCTACGTCGAGGCGGGGCGGCTGCTCGGGCGGGACGACTTCGTGCGCGTCGGCCGCGCGGTGCTCGACGACCTGATCGCAGGTTGGCAGCGGGAGGACGGCGGGTTCGTGGTCGGCTTCGACGCGGACGACCCGGGCGGGGAGGGCTTCTACTACTCGTGGACGCCGGCCGAGCTCGAGGCGGCGCTCGGGCCCGAGGACGCGCGCACGTTCGCGACCCTCTTCGGGGTCACCGCCGCCGGCGAGCCGCTGCTCGAGGGGCGCAGCGTGCTGCACCGGATCGACGACGAGGCGGCGCGCGCGCGCCTCGACCGGAGCCCCGCCGAGCTCGACGCGTTCGTGGCCCGCGTCGCCCCGCGCCTGCGATCGGTCCGCGATCGCCGCGCCTCGCCGGCCATGGACGACAAGGAGCTCGCCGCGTGGAACGGCCTCGCCATCATCGCGCTCGCGAACGTAGGCCGCTGGCTGGACGAGCCGCGCTACGTCGAGGCCGCGCGCCGCGCCGCGCGCTTCGTGATGGAGCGCCTCTTCGAGGGCGGGGTGATGCTGCGGGGGCGGCGCGACGGCGCCTCGCTGGGGGAGGGCTTCCTCGACGACCACGCCCTCCCGCTCCTCGGGCTCCTGCGCCTGCACGCGGCGGACGGCGATCCGCGCTGGCTGCTCGAGGCGGACCGGCTCGGCCGCGCGATCACCGAGCGCTTCCACGACCCCGAGCTGGACGCGTTCCATCAGTCGGCGCGGCGCGGTGAGCTGGACGGGCTGCCGCTCCGGCGGCCGGATCTCGACGACGGAGTCCTGCCGTCGGGCGGCAACGCGGCCGCGCTCGCGCTCCTCGAGCTCGGCGCGGTGGCCGGGGATCGGCGCACGTACGGGCTCGGAGAGCGGGCGATCCGGGCGGCCGCGCCGCGCGCGGTGCAGAGCCCGTTCGGCAGCGGCTTCCTGCTCGTCGCGCTCGACCACCTCGTCGGCGAGAGCCGCGAGGCGGTGATCGCGGGCGATCCCGAGGATCCGCGCACCCGGGCGCTCTGGGCGGTGATCCGGCCCACCGTCCCCTCGCGGGTGCTGCCGGTCCGGCTCCCGGCCGCCGGCGCGTCGGAGGCCCTGGTGGCGCGCTTCGGCGCGCTCCGGGGCAAGGTCGCGCTCGACGGCGCGCCCACAGCCTACGTCTGCGAGATCGGGCGCTGCGAGCTCCCCACCGACGATCCGGCCACCCTGCGCGCCCAGCTCGCGTCCGGCGCAGACTGACCCCGGTCGCCACGGTTTCCGCTTTCTGCTAGAGGGCGTGCGTGATTTGGGACATCGACCCGACGCTGATCGGCCCCTACGAGCTGCCGTGGCACGGCCTCTTCTTCGTGCTCGAGATCGCGGCGCTGATCTACGTGCTGTGGAAGTGGCGCAAAGAGGGCGCGGTCACCTTCAACGACTGGTCGTGGCTGCTCCTCGTCGGCGCGGGGCACCTCTTTTACGCGACGCAGATCGAGAAGGAGACCTTCGACCTCGAGATCCGCTACTACGGCCTCTTCTTCGCGATCGGGCTGCTGGGCGCGGCGCGCGCCTTCCCGGTGTACTTCGAGCGCTGGGGCTTCCCGAAGAGCCACGCCGAGGCGCTGACGCTGTGGACGCCGATCGGCATGCTGCTCGGCGCGCACTTCATCCACCTCCTCTTCTACGAGACGGAGGTCTTCTACGACTCGGCGACCGGCGAGATCCTCAAGCACCCGGAGCGCATCATCCAGCTCGGCTCGGGGCTCGCCAGCCACGGCGGCGGGCTCGGCGCCATCCTCGCGGTGCTCTGGTTCGCGCGGAAGAACGACATCGATCCGATGAAGTACATGGATCCGTCCATGTGCGCGGCGACCTGGGTCATCCCCTGGGTCCGGGTCGGCAACTTCTTCAACTCCGAGATCGTCGGCCGGGTGTGGGACGGCCCCTGGGCGGTGGCCTTCCCGCGGCACGAGTGCGGTCACGCCTACTACGGCACGCACGGCGCCTGCCCGGAGCACATCGAGGTGCTCACCCGGCACCCGTCGCAGGTCTACGAGGCCATCCTCGCCTTCCTCATGCTCGGCCTCGCGATCTACCTGCAGCGCAAGTGGCGCAACCGGCTCCGGCCCGGCGCGATCCTCTTCATCCTGCTCGGGTACTACTTCACGACGCGCTTCTTCATCGAGTACACGAAGGAGTACCAGACCATCAGCGACTCCTTCCCGTTCACGATGGGACAGATGCTGAGCGCGCCGATCGTGCTGCTGAGCCTCTACATGCTGCTCTTCAGCAAGAAGTCGAACATCCGCACCGCGGTGGGGCCGGAGGAGGCGACCGGGGACGAGCTGCTCCCGCCCGAGGAGCGCGCGGCCGCGCCCGACCCGGACGAGGACGACGGAGGCGACGCCGAGCCGAAGGCGCGCCCCAAGAAGCGCAAGAAGCGCAAGAAGAGGTGACCATGGGCCACGGGATCGACGAGGGCCGGCCGTTCGCGCCGGTGCGCATCGCGGTGATGACCGTCAGCGACACCCGGACCGAGGACACCGACCTCTCCGGGAAGATCCTCGTCGATCGCCTCGAGGCGGCGGGTCACGCGCTGGCCCACAAGGTCATCGTGCGCGACGAGCAGGCGGCGATCGAGGCCCAGCTCCGGGCGTGGATCGCCGATCCCGAGGTCGACGTCGTGCTCGCGACCGGCGGCACCGGCGTCACCGGACGCGACGTCACCCCGGAGGCCTTCCAGGCCGTCTACGAGAAGGAGATCCCCGGCTTCGGGGAGCTCTTCCGCTGGCTCAGCTACGCCAAGATCGGCACGTCGACCATCCAGTCGCGCGCGACCGCGGGGGTCGCCGGCGGCACCTACCTCTTCGCGCTCCCCGGCTCGAAGGGCGCGGTGAAGGACGCCTGGGACGACATCCTCGTGCACCAGCTCGACATCCGGCACCGCCCCTGCAACTTCGCCGAGCTGCTCCCCCGCCTGCGCGAGGTGTAGGCTCCGGGGCATGCTCCGGACCGCGTGCCTCTCGATCGTCCTGTCGTTCGGCTGCACGGGCACCCTCGACGCCGGCGCCGAGGACGCGAGCCCCGCGAGGGACGGGAGCCTGGCCGTCGACGACGCCGGCCTCGACGGAGGACGCCCGGCGCGCTCGGACGCGGGGGACGCCGGGCCGGGCTGCGCGCCGACCACGTGCGAGGCGCTCGGCGCCGAGTGCGGTAGCGCGCCCGACGGCTGCGGCGGCGCGCTGTCGTGTGGGGACTGCGCCGGAGAGGAGGTCTGCGGTGGAGCCGGGGTGGCGAACGCCTGCGCCGTCCCGCCCGAGTGCCCGCCGCCGCCACCCGGCGCCACCGACGCGCAGCGGAGCGCGTTCGACCGCTTGAACGAGGTGCGCGAACGGGTGGGCGCGCCCTGCGGCGCCATGATCGCGGAGATCAACGCGGCGGCGCAGGCGCACGCGGACTACGGCGCGATGAACGCGGGCGACGCCGCCTGCCGCTCGAGCGGGCACGACCAGACGGAGGGCTGCCCCGGCTTCACCGGCGCCAACTTCTCGGCCCGGCTCGGGGCCGCCGGCTACTCGGGCGGCAGCTTCGAGATCGTCCACTTCCTCGGCGATCCCGTCCGCGCCATCGACGGCTGGCTGGGGACCCTCTGGCACCGGATCCCGCTGGTGCTGCCCCAGAGCGATCACTACGGCGCCGGCTTCGCGAGCCGCTTCGACGTCATGGACTTCGGCCGCCGGCAGGGCGTCGATCCCGAAGGGGTGTGGTTCTACCCGGCGGACGGCATGCGGGTCGCGGGCCGCGGTGGGGACGAGGTGCCCTCTCCGCCGGACGCGCCCGCCAGCTGCGGCGCGACCCAGTGGGGAACGTTCATCACCATCATGTTCGGCCAGGGGGGCGCCACCGTCGACGCGCACTCGCTGACCGGGCCGAGCGGCGCGGAGGAGCACAGCTGGTTGACCCCCGCGGACAGCCGCTTCCTCGGGGACACGGTGTTCGCGATGGTGCCGTGCCCGCTCTCACCCGGGAGCTATACGGTCTCGGTGCGCGGCAGCCACCGCAGCGGGGCGGCGTTCGACCGGAGCGTCACCTTCGAGGTGCGTTGACGCAGTCGACCACCCGGGCGCGTACGTCGCCGCCCTCGTGCCAGGCCACCGCGTAACGCGCGTCCACGAGGCGGGTGAGGGTGGCGACGCCGCGCGCCTCCGTCACGCGCGTCGGGGCGTGGAGCGGATCGCCGGCGGCGCTCTGGCGGTGGAGCCAGACGCCCTCCTGGTCGACGTCGAGGAAGGCGCGCTCGTGGTCGGTGAGCGGCGCCGGCACGGTGTCGTCCGGCCCGAGCTCGCGGGCGGCGAGCGGCTCGTCGCGGCGCGGGTCGAGGCGCAGGAAGTGCGGGCGCGAGAACTCGAAGGTGGCCACGAGCGCGACCTCGCGGTTGTCGCGGGCCATCGCGTCGAGCGCGAGGGCGTCGTGCAGCGCCTCGACGTGGCGGTGGCCGACGTCGGTGGTGAGGAAGACCTCGCTGTCCGCGCTCTCGAGAGCGCCGCGCCGCCAGAGCGCCGCCCAGCTGTCCCCCGCGGCGGCGAGGCCGAGCAGCTCGGCGGGGTGATCGTCGCTCGCCCGCGCGTCCCCCAGCGGGGTGCGGACCCGCCCGAGCCCGTCGCCGTCGAGGGTGAAGATCTCGAGCCCGGCGTGGCCTCCCTCCGCCGTCCACGCGAAGTAGACGCGCCGCGAGGTCGCCGTCCGCCGCTGGGTCCGCAGCGGGCCGGGCAGCGGCGCGATCCGCCGGCTCTCCGAAGGGTCGAGGGGCCGAACGCGTCGCGCGATCAGGCAATGGGCCTCGCCGGCGCAGCTCCCGAGCGCGAGCAGGAGCGCGCCTTCGCCCGCGGGCTCGAGGCCGAGGAGCGCGCGGCCGCCCTCCACCCGGAACGCCTCCGCCTCGCCCTGCGCCCCGCCGCCGTCGAGGGCCCGCGAGGTCGCGAAGCCGGCGTCGTCCATCGCGACCACCAGGTCCGGGCGGGCGGCGAGCGTGATCCGGTCCCCGACGTCCTCGAGCCAGACGGTCGGCGCCTCCAGCTCGCACGGGCCGGGCGGCCCCTCCGCCTCCTCCTCGGCGGGCTCCTCCTCGAGTGGAGGAGGCGAGGCCTCGGGAGCCGGCTCCGGCGCGACCGGCCGGGGCGGCTCCACCGGAGCGGGGCTCGCCGCGGGCCCGTCGCAGCCGAGCAGGCCGAGGGCGATCAGCGCGACTGCGCGGAGAGCCACGCGTACACCGCCGGCGCGAAGTCTCGCGAGAGCGGCGGGATGTGCCCGCCTCCTTCGATCGTCCACAGAGCGGCGTTCGCGCTGCAGCCCGCCTCGTAGCGGAGCACCGTCGTCTCCGCCCCGTCGACCGACGTGTCGAGATCGAGGTTCTCGCCCGCGCTGGCCATCGAGGTGTCGCAGCCGTTGCGGCCGGCCCAGCGCTCCACCACCGCGGGCGCGCTCGGATAGCCGGCGGCGCCGAGGGTCGCGCCGTCGTACTCGATGGTCGGGTCCATGTCGCCGTGGATCTGCAGCACCGCCACCGGGCCGTCCGGCACACAGTCCTCGTCGCCGAGGTAGTCCGAGCCCGCGAGGCTGGCGATCGCGGTGATGCGGTCGGGGTGCTCGCAGGCCATCCGGTAGCTCATGAAGCCGCCGTTGCTGTGGCCGATCAGGTAGACGTCGGAGACCGGCACGAGGGCCTCGAGCTCGTCGATGAGCCCGAGGATGTAGGCCACGTCGTCGACGCCGGTGCCCGCGAGGTCGCAGCAGGCGTCGGTCGCGTTCCAGAACTGGTTGCCGGCCGCGTCCATCGTGCCGTTCGGGGTGACGAGGTAGAAGCCCTCGGTGCGGGCCAGCCGGGGCAGCCCCAGGTACGTCGACTGGACCGCGCCGTTCGCGCCGTAGCCGTGCAGCACGATGACGGCCGGCAGCGGGGTCTCGCCGTCGTAGGCGCCCGGGAGCTGGTAGGTCGCCGGCCGATCCTCGGGGCCGAGGGTGGCCGGGAGCGGGGGCCCGGAGTCCTCCGGCGTCACCCCGGCGTCGCTCGGCGGCGTGCCGGAGTCGTCGTCGGCGGGCGTCTGTCCGTCGCAGCCGACGGTGAGCAGGGAGAGGGCGAGCAGAGCCTGGGCGAGAAGAGCGAGGCGCGTCATCGCGGGGGATGATGCCCCACCGGGCGTGCGTCTGCACTCGCGAGGGCGTATGCCGGCGGCATGAGCGAGTCCCTCTGGCTCCGAGAGGCGCCCTCGGCGCGCTGGCCCGACGCGAGCTCGGACCGCTGCGAGCTGCTCGTGATCGGCGCGGGGTTGGCCGGCTGCAGCGCCGCGCTCCACGCGCAGGCCCGGGGCGTGGACGTGCTCGTGGTGGAGCGGGACGGACCCGGCCGCGGCGCGTCGGGGCGCAACGCCGGCTTCGTGCTCGCCGCGCACGTCTTCGAGTACCCGGACATCCGCGCTCGGATCGGGGCCGACGGGGCCCGCGACCTGATGACGCTCAGCCGCCGCAACCACGCCCGCCTGAAGGAGCGCTTCGCGGCGGCGGCGGACCACGCCCCCAGCGGCGCGGCGATGCTCTCGATGGACGGCGACGCCGAGGAGGCGCGCGTCCTCTCGGAGGCCGCCGATCTGCTGGCGCAGGACGGCGTGCGATGCCACTTCACCGCGCCGCATCCGGCGCTCCGCGGCTTCGCCTCCCAGCTGGTCCTCCCGGGCGACGCGCAGCTCCACCCGGCTCGCCTCGTCCGCGCGATGTCGGCCGAGATCCGGCGCGGCGTGCGCGGGCGGGTCGACGCGCTGGAAGATGGCGTCGCCCGGGTCGGCGCAGCGGAGATCGCGTTCGAGCGGGCCCTGATCTGCACCAACGCCCACGCGGCCGAGCTCGTGCCGGCGCTCTCCGGCGTGGTGACGCCCCAGCGCGCGCAGATGCTCGCCACCGCCCCGGTCGCCCCCACGCTCGAGATGCCGATGTACGCCAACTGGGGCTACGACTACTTCCGCCAGCGGGCCGACGGCGCGGTGCTGGTGGGGGGCCGCCGGCACCTCTTCCGCGACGACGAGGCGACCGACTCGCTCGCTCCGTCGGACGCGGTGCAGGCCGCGCTCGAGGCCTACCTCGAGGCGCACCTCCCCTTCGCCGCCGGCGCGCCGATCACCGATCGTTGGGCCGGCACCATGGGCTTCTCTCCCGACGAGCTGCCGCTGCTCGGCCCCGCCCCCGGCCTGCCCGATCGCGTGCACGTGCTCGCCGGCTTCACCGGCCACGGCCTCGGCCTCGCCACCGCGCTCGCCGAGCTCGCCGTCGACCTGCTGACCGGAGCCGCCTCGGCCGACGACGCCCGGATGGCCCGGCTCTTCGACCCCGCGCGCTAGCAGCGCGCGGCGAAAATGACTGCGCGCGCCTCGCCGGCGGGACGCCGCGCCCAGCGCGCCAGTCGCTCCTCCGAAATGCTGAAGCATTTCGTCGTCGGCCCGCCGCGCTGGACGCGACGTCGCGCTCGCCGATCCATCACGCGCATGTTCGCCGCGCGCTGCTAGGCGGCGAGGGAGGCTTTCCGGGCGCGGGCTCGCTCGCGGCGACGCTCGGCGCGGGCGAGATCCTCGGCCTCCTGCGCGGTGCCGACGTAGGGCTCGCGGGTGCCCATGAGCTGGTCGAACCAGGGGCGGGTGACGCACCAGTTGGCGTCCTGGTTCGGGGCCATGTGGTGGTCGTAGTGCCAGGGGAGGTGCTCGCGCGCCCAGTCGGGGTCGAGGTGCGCCCGCTTGTGCTTCCGGTAGTAGTTCCAGGCGCAGTAGAGGACGGTCCCGGTGAAGAACGGCGCGACCGGCAGCAGCGGCAGATGCAGGGCGGCCATCCCGGCCACCGCGGCCGCCTCCTTGCCCTGGGCGTGCCACCCGAAGACCGAGCGCTCGTAGTCGGGGTCGTGGAAGCCGGACTTCTTCACGACCCGGTGGTGCTCCAGCCAGTGGAAGCTCCAGAAGCTCTTCGGCCGGCGGCCCCGACCGTGGAGCACGTACTTGTGGATCACCCACTCCGAGACGTTGGCGTAGGCCAAACCCAGCGGAATTCCGAGCATTTCCATCCCTCCAAAAAGAATGACCGGACAGTCACGGTATTCTTAGCAGAATGTAGGCCCGTGTCCAACGACGACGAGAGCCTCGCGCTCGCCGCGGCCGCCCAGATGCCGCCCGAACGCCTGCCCCCCGAGCGGCCGGGCCAGCCGGGCGGCAAGCGCGATCGCAACCGCCGCCGTCGGCTCGAGCAGCTGCGTCAGGCCGGCCTGACCCTCTTCCTCGAGCGCGGCGTCGACAACGTCACCATCGACGACATCGCGAGCGCCGCCGGCACCGCGAAGGGCAACTTCTATCGCTACTTCAGCGACAAGGAGGACCTCGTCTCGGCCATCGTGGACCCGATGGCCACCGCGGTGCGGGAGGCCTTCGACCACTGCGAGCAGGGCCTGGAGGAGGCGCACGACGACGCCTCGCTCTTCGCCGCCTACAACCGCGTCGCGCTCGGGCTCATCCCGGTGGCGATCACCCAGCCGGACGCGGTGAAGCTCTACCTGCAGGAGAGCCGCGCGCCGGCCGCGGGGGCGCGCAAGCCCATCCGCGATCTCGCCGACGAGATCCGCGCCCGCGCGGTCGATCTCACCCAGTTCGCCGTCGATCACGACCTGCTGCGCATCCCCGACCCGCGCATCTCGGCGCTCGCCGTCGTCGGCGCCGTCGAGCAGCTGACCTGGTCGGTGCTCGGCGAAGGCCTCGACACGCCCCCCGATCAGATCGCCGCCGCGCTGATCTCCCTCGTGCTCAGCGGCATCCGGAGCTGACGACCGACATGCTCGACCTGGCTCGCCTCTCGCGCATCCGCCTGTGCGCGCGCCCTCGCTTCCAGCGGGTGGTCGCGCTCGCGCTGCTCGCGCCGAACTACGACCTCCCGCCGCGGGTGAAGATCGACTTCGAGGGGGACGCGCGTGTCCCCGACGAGCCGGTCATCTTCGCGATGAACCACACCGATCGCTACAACTACTGGCCCTTCCAGTACGCGTGGTGGCGTCGCCGCGAGCGCTTCACCGCGACCTGGGTGAAGGGCAAGTACTACGAGAACGAGTGGGTCGGTCGCTTCATGGAGCTGACCAACAACATCCCCACCGTCTCGCGCGGCTACCTGATCACGAAGGACTTCCTCGCGACCCTCGGCCGCCGCCCGGAGAACGAAGAGTACGCGGCCCTGCGCGCGCTGGTGAACGAGGCCGCCGCCGGCCGGGTGGTCGAGCCGGACGCGGTGATCCCGCGCGCCCTGCTCGAGCGCCGCCGCGACATGCTCGGCCGGCCGTTCGACCCGGCGCGCGAGCCCTACGCCGTCGCGCTCGACCAGCTCTTCCGGGCGATGATGCGGCGGTTCACCGAGCTCAACCGCGAGGCGGCGGACCTCGGCCTCGACATCCTGATCTTCCCGCAGGGCACCCGCTCGGTCCGCCTGTCGCGCGGGCGGGTCGGCCTGTCGCAGATCGCGATGCACCTGTCGCGGCCCGTGGTCCCGGTGGGCTGCAGCGGCAGCGACCGCGTCTACCCGGGCAGCTCTCCGATCGGGCGGCCGGGCCACATCGTCTACCGCTTCGGCGATCCCATCTACCCCGCCGACGCGGCGGCCTGGGTCGACGCCTCCGAGTTCGAGCCGTTCACCCCCGAGGCCGAGCGGGACCACAACGCGGCGTTCCAGACCTACGTCGACGACGTGATGGATCGGATCGAGCCGCTCGTGGACGAGCGCTACCGCTTCAGCCCGGACGGCGAGAGCGAAGGCGTGGAAGGCTCGCGAAGGTTCGTGTGATGCGGGGCTGGGGGGCCGCGGTCGCGATGGTGTGCCTCGCCGGGTGCGGGTTGACGTTCGACTTCGAGCCGCCCGCCCCCGACGCTGCGGTGGCGCGCGACGCCCGGGTCTCGATGGACGCCGCGCCGCCTCCGTTCGACGCCGACGTGCTCGACGCCGCGCCGCGCGACGCCGTGGTCGTGGACGCCACGCCGGTCCCCGACGGCATGGTGATCCCCGCCGACGCCGGGCCCGTGGACGGCTGCCTCGAGAGCTGCGCCGAGCCCGCGTTCTGCGACTTCGGAGGCGGGCGCTGTCACGGGCCCGCGCGATGCGCGCCGCGGCCGGGCGGCTGCCCCGACGTCGTCGATCCGGTGTGCGGCTGCGACCGCAACACCTACGGCAACGCCTGCGAGGCTCACGCGGCCGGCGTGAGCGTGGCGTCCGACGGGGAGTGCCCCGAGTTCGAGCGCGATCACTGCGCGCTCCGCAAGCCGCCCCAGACCGAGCCGGGCTGCCTGCCGTGCTTCGACGACTCCGACTGCACCGACACCGCCAGCCAGTGCGTCGGCGCGGTCTGCGCCACCGGCGGGGCCGGCTACTGCCGCTTCCCGGGCAACGCGCGCGACTGCTTCTACGACTACGAGTGCAACGACGGCGAGCGCTGCGAGGGCGCCGAGATCCGCGGCTGCCCGCCCGACCTCGTCACGCCCGGCCGCTGCAGATAGATCAGCGCTTGCCGCGCGTCTGGGCGAACGCGGTCAGGCCGGGGAGGTGCTGGCCGAGGAAGGCGCCGAGCTTGCCGTGCGCGGTGAAGACGTGCTCGCGCTTGCGGGCGTGGATCGCGTCGAGCATCACCTTCGCCGCGTCGTCGGCCGCCCACATCAGCTTCTGCGGGCGAGGGTCGTCTCGCTCCGGGTGGTGCACGCCTTCGTTGTCGACCTGCGCGATCTCGCTCTCCACGAAGCCCGGGTGGAGCAGGGTGCAGCTGACCCCGCTCCCGGCGAGCTCGAGGTGGAGGGACTGGACCAGGCCGCGCAGCGCGTACTTGCTGGCGACGTACGCGCCGTTCTTGGCGAGCGGCACGAACGCGGCGACCGATCCGACGAAGGCCACCCGGCCTCTGCTCTCGCGCAGGTGGGGGAGGGCGTGCTTCGCGGTCATCGCCGCCCCGACCACGTTCACGTCGAGCTGCCGGCGCAGGTCGTCCGCGGCCAGCTTCTCGATCTTGCCGACCACGCCGTAGCCCGCGTTCGCGATCGCGACGTCGAGCGCCCCGAGCTCTCGCGCCACCCGGTCGGCGGCGTCCTGCACCTGGGCCTCGTGGGTGACGTCGCAGGGCACGGCGACCCCGCGCCGGCCGAGCGCCTCCACCTCGCTCGCCACCGCCTCGAGCTTGTCGCGGCGTCGACCCGAGACCGCGACGTCCGCCCCTCGGCGCGCCAGCTCGAGCGCGAGCGCCCGACCGATCCCACTCCCGCCGCCGGTCACCCACGCGGCCTTGCCCTCGAAGCGCTTCGCCATCGGGGGCGGTTGTAGCAAATCAGCGTCGCTCGCGTCCCCCGGTCACGTTTCGCGCGTCGGGCGCCACGTGGGAGGGGAGGGGAGCCCGGGGTGAATCGATCGACAGCAGCATCGCCGTGCTCTTCGCAGCAGAACGCGCCCCCGAACGAGGGCGTTTTCCGGGGATTTCCGCACCTGGAGCGACGCCTGCTCGGAGCCGAGATCGGGTCTTTACCAAAGCCTGACCTGGGTTTCGTGGGTCTGGGTGTCCGATGACCCGGAGGAGGAACGCTGATGAGATCACGCATGCGATTCGGACGAGCGGCGCGGAAGCGCCTGGGGGTGGCGGCGGGCGCGGTGACGCTCGCCTTCGGGGCGATCGTTCTGGCGCGCGCCCAGCCCCAGCCCATCGGGACGTCGACGCCGCCGGACCTGCCCGCCGCGGTCACCCCCGAGGGGACCACCCGGGTCTCGATCACCACGCCGGAGGTCAGCGGGTTCCTGGCCCTCACCCAGGGCGCGGTGCTCTCCCACGGCACCCGGGAGCTGTTCGCCGAGCTCCGGCTCGAGGCGACGAACGAGGGGGGCGTGGTGGCGCGCCGCCCGGTCGCGCTCGCGGTCGTGCTCGACACCAGCGGCTCGATGGCCGGCGACAAGATCATGGAGGCGCGGCGGGCCGTGAGCGCGCTCGCGGAGTCCATGCGCCCCGAGGATCGGCTGGCCATCGTCACCTACGACCAGAACGCCCGGGTGGTGCAGCCGCTCGCCCCGATCTCCGACGTGCGCCGCACGCTCGCGGGGCGGGTGAGCGAGATCTTCGCGAACGGCGGCACGAACATCCCGGCCGGCCTGCAGCTCGGGGCGTCGACGCTGGCGGGCGCGCCGTCGAACATGACGCATCGGCTGGTGCTCATCTCGGACGGGCTCGACGGATCGGGGCAGCTCCTCGGCGTCGTGCAGGGCACCATCGCGAGCCGGGCCAACGCGGGCGTCACCACCAGCGCGCTGGGCGTGGGCGTCGACTACGACGAGCGCTGGCTCACCGCCGTCGCCGACGCCGGCCGCGGCAACTACGAGTTCCTCGCCACCGGCGGGGTGCTCGCCGGCTTCCTGCACCGAGAGCTCGAGCAGGCCGCGACCACGGTGGCGGAGGCGGCCGCGATGGACCTGACGCTCCCGCCGGGCTGGCGCGTCACCCACGCCTACGGAGGGACCATCGAGGGCGGCCGGGTGCCGCTGGGCGCGCTCTTCGCCGGGGAATGTCGCCGCGTGACCCTGCGTATGGAGATCGACGCCGGCGCGCCGGGGGAGGTCCGCGCGGTGGGCGCCCGCCTCGCCTACCGGTCCACGATTCACCGATCAGATCGGAACCTGGACCTCGGACGTCTGTCGGTCAGCACGGTGAACGAGGAGGGGCGCGTGGCAGATTCGAGAGACGTGGCGTTGCACGCCGAGGCGATCGCGCAGCACGTGGACGCGCGGCAGGCCGAGGCGATCGAGGCCTGGCGGGCCGGACGCAGGGAGGAGGCGCGCACCATCGCGGCGGGCAACGTCGCCACCCTGCAGCAGTGGGAGGAGGCGGCGCCCGCGGCGGCCCCCGCGCTCCGCTCGCGTCGGCGCGCCGCGAGCCGCGACATGGACAACTTCCAGCTGGACGCGCGCTCCGCCGGCGGTCGGGCCTACGGGCTCCAGTCCAACGCGGAGCGCCGCTCCAGGGCGCAGGGCTACTGATGCGGTCCCGCGCCTGGATGTTCGTGGGCGGCGCCGCCCTCACCCTCGCCCTCCTCGGGCAGCTGGACGCCTTCGGTCCGGTGGGGGCGGCGGCGATCACGGTCGGCTCGTCGGTCGTGCTCGCGCTCCTCGCCCACGGCGGCACCAGCCTCGCGACCGAGGCGGTCGCGTTCGGCGCGGGCGGCGCGCTCGCCTACGAGGCGGTCCGCTCGTACCTGCCGCTCGTCGGCATGGGGATCCTGCTCGCGGCCATCTTCGGGACCCGCGCGATGCGGTCCCGATCGTGGCGCGAGCTCGGCTTCCACGTCGCGTTCGCGTTCGCGGGCGGGGCGGCGGCGAGCTGGGTGGTGCGCGCCAACGCGGGCCTCGAGTCGACGCTGTGGACGGTCGCGATCGTGGTCGCGGCGCTGCTCGCCTCGCTCCCGTGGATCGTGCCCACGGACGCGCCCCGCACCTTCGCGCTCCGGCGGCTCTCCGCGCGGGCGCGCGGCCCGGCCCGCTTCGCGCTCCTGAGGGCGGTGGTCGCGCATCGTCGGCTGAGCGAGGCGGACGTGCCGGAGAAGATGCGTCGTCGGCTCGATCGCGCCTTCGACGACGTGATCCGGCGCAGCGAGCGGCGCCTCGACGCCCGCGGGGATCGGGCGCAGCTCGACGTGCGCGACTCGGTCGATCAGCTCGTGCGGGTCGCCCGGCTCGCCGTCGCCCGCGACGCGCTGCTCGAGGACCTCGACGCGCCCGCGCAGCGGGTGGCCGCCGAGTCCGACACCCTCGAGGCCGAGGTGATGGCGCTCGGCGAGGTGCGTTGACCGCTCGTCACGGCGCCGCGCAGTCGGGCGCCGTGGCGTCGAAGCGGTAGAGGGGCGCGCCGGCGCCCTCGCTCGCCGTCAGGTAGGCGCGGCCGTCGACGGACCAGGCGACGGCCTCGCCCTGCGGCTCCGCCCGCGCGGGCAGGCCGACCGGAGGGCGCGCGAGGGCGTGGCTCCAGGGCTCGCCGTCGGCCCGCGGGAAGAGGTGCACGCGGTTGTAGCTGCGCACGAGGAGCGCGCCGCCGGGCGACAGGTCCATCGCGGTCGCGTTGCGCGAGCCGGGGACGCCCGGCCCGCCCAGCTCGAGCGAGCCGATCGCCTCGAGCGTGGCCGGGAAGGGGCCGCGCGCCCGGTAGAGGATCGACGGGCCCCGATCCTCCTTGGTCAGCATCAGCAGCGCCCCGTCCGCCTCCACCGCGACGGACTCGCAGTCGTGGGGCGCGTCCGGGTAGCGGAGCGAGAGCGCCTCGGCGGTCACCTCGAGCGCGCCGCGCGGCGGATCCGCGGGCTCGGGGAAGCGGTAGACGACGACGCCGTCCCGGGGGGAGCCGCGGCCGTCGCGCGCCGCGTTGTCGCCGACGTCGCCCACGTGGACCCACGGCGCGCCGTCCGGCCCGGGCCCCACCGCGATGTCCTCGTAGTCGATGTGGGCCGCGCCGCGGAGCGCGATCTGGCCGACCACCGCCGCGGTCTCGTCGAGCACGTAGATCCGCGCCCCGTCTCCGCTGTCGTTGTGCGCGTAGTAGAGGCCCGGGTGCCGCCGGCTCGCCGCCATTCCGCTGAGCTCGTCGAGCGAAGGATCGTCGAGCCGGCCGAGCTCGATCGGCCCGTCGAACTCGAGGCAGGGTCCGATGGCGGCGTCCAGGGCTGCGTCGGCGGCGCCCGCGTCCCCCGGACCGCCGTCTGTCGGGACGGCTACGCCATCACAGGCGACCAGGGCCAGGGTTCCGAGCAGCCAGGCGCGCATCGGCGGACCGTACAGCATCCGAGCACCCGATGTACGCTGCACGTACGTCGCGTGTACGCGGGGGCGGGCTCAGGGGAATCGCGGCCCTGCGCACGGCGTGGATGTGCTGGCACGCGAGGTGCTGCAGGATGGCGCCGGGAGGTCGGGTTTGAACGACGCGATCGAGCTTCTGATCGGGATGACGGTGTGCCTGATGCCGTTCGCGGTGCTCGCCGCCGCAGGCGTGCTCGTGGCGAAGTACATGGGGAGAGGGAGGACCGACCAGCGCCTCGACGCGCTGGAGGCCGAGGTCACGCGGCTCCGTGGTGAGAACTTCACGCTGCTGCATCGAGTGTCGCAGCTGGAGCAGGCGCCGAAGCCGGAGAGCGGAGAGCAGAGGCCGATCCTCGCCCCCGCCCAGGTGGCCGCCCATCAGCGGATTGAGGCGCAACCCGCGGCCGAGCCCGCAGCCGCGTCCGAGCCCGCAGCCGCGTCCGAGCCCGCAGCCGTATCCGAGCCCGCAGCCGCGTCCGAGACCGCGCCCGAGTCCGAGTCCGCGTCCGCGCCCGAGACCGCGTCCGAGACCGGCTCCGAGACCGCGTCCGAGACCGCGTCCGAGTCCGAGTCCGAGACCGCGCCCGAGACCGCGTCCGAGACCGCCTCCGGCCCCGCTGCCGCCCCCGCTGCCGCTGCCGGCCCCGCTGCCGCTGCCGGCCCCGCTGCCGCTGCCGGCCCCGCTGCCGCTGCCGCCCCCGCTGCCGCTGCCGCCCCCGCTGCCGCCCCCGCTGCCGCAGCCGCAGCCGCTGCCGCCCCCGCAGCCGCCCCCGCAGCCGCTTCCGGCCCCGCAGCCGCTCCCGCTCCCGCAGCCCCCGCAGCCCCACCCACCCCGAAGATCGACTGGGAGCAATGGATCGGCGTCCGCGGCGCCGCCGCCTTCGGCGCCTGCATCCTCGTCCTCGCCGGCGTCTACTTCTTCGAATACTCCATCGAGCACGGCTGGATCACCCCCGCCATGCGCGTCATCGCCGGCACCCTCGTCGGCCTCGGCTGCATCCTGGGGGCGGAGCTCCGGCTCCGGAAGACGCACACCGTCCTCGCGAACTGGCTGGACGGCGCCGGCATCGCGATCCTCTACGTCGCCTTCTGGGCCGGCAAAGCCCTGTACGGTCTCTATCCCACCTGGGCCGCCTCCGGCATGTTGATCGCGGTCACCGCCGCCTGCGTCACGCTCGCGGTGAAGCGAGACGCGCCCGCGGTCGCGGCGCTCGGCCTGCTCGGCGGCTTCGCCACCCCGCTCGCGCTCAGCACCGGGCAGGACCGACCCTACGCGCTCTTCAGCTACCTGCTGCTGCTCGACGGCGCGATGCTCTGGGTCGCCTACCGTCGCCGCTGGGCGTGGATGGCCATCCTCTGCCTCGTCGCCACCGCCTTCTACCAGCAGGGCTGGCTCCTCGCGCGCCTCGACCAGCCGCGCGTCCTCCTCGGCGTCGCGCTCGTGGCCATCTTCGCCGCCGTCTTCGCCGCGCTCCCGAACGAGCGGGCGACTCAGAAGGAGAGCGCGCTCTGGAAGCTCGCGCGGAGCGCCGGCGTGCTCATCCCGCTGCTCTTCACCGTGCCCCTCGCGGTGCGCGGCGACCTCGGAGACACCTACTGGCCGACCGCGGTGCAGCTCGTCTTGCTCAGCGCGGCGGCGTGCTGGGTCGGGCGGCGGCACGGCAGCTTCCTCCTGCCCACCGGAGCGGCGCTGATCTCGCTCGGCACCCTGCTCGGCTGGGGCGTGGCCCACGTGCCGGAGACGGCGCTCCAGGTGTGGAAGCTCGCCGGCCTCGCCATCGCCCTCGGGGTGGTCTTCCACGGCGCGGCCGAGCTGCGCCGGGACGCGGCGCCGAGCTGGGTGCCGGCCGCGACCTTCCACGTCGGCGGGCTGATCGTGCTGGCCCTCAGCGCGGCGTGGGTGGACGACGCCGGGCCGTGGCCGTGGCTCGCGGTGGCCGGCGCGCTCGCGGTCTTCGTCGCGCGGCTGTCGCACCGGGCGGAGCGCTCGATGCTGCAGCTCGCCTCGGGCGTGCTGTGCGCGGTGGGCCTCGGGACGGCGATGGCCGCGCAGGCCGGGCGCGACGGACAGCCCGACGCGGCCCTCTACCTGGGCGTCGTCGCCGGCGCGGCCGCGCTCTTCCAGCTCGGCGGGCTCTTCCGCCGCGCGCCCGAGGCCCGCGCGGGCGGCGATCACGCCGCCATCCTCTTCGCGCTCGGGGCGATGGTGTTCGTGCCGGCGCTCGCCTGGCGCGAGGTCGCGGGGCAGCACCTCTTCCTCTACCTCGCCACCGGCGCGCTCTCGATGCTCGCGCTCCTGGGCGCGGCGCGCCGCGGCAGCGGCCTCTGGATGGCGGCCACGCTCGCCGTCACCGCCCTCGTCCAGCAGTCGTGGCTGCCCGAGCAGACCACCGGCGTGGACCTGGTGGGGCTCGGCGCCTTCGCGGTGCTCTTCGCGCTGGCGCCGGTCCTCGCCCCGCGCCGGCTCCGGGAGCAGCCCTGGGCCTGGCGCACCGCGGCGTTGTCGGGCCCGCTCTACCTCCTCGGCCTGCGCCACGCGTGGCTCGAGGTCCTCGGGCCGGACGCCGTCGGCCTGCTCGCGCTCGGGCTCGCCGCCCTCTCGATCGGCGCCGCCTACGCGGTTAGGGCGCGCGGCCCCGAGAAGGACGAGGCGCGCCGGGTCGCGATGGTGTGGCTGACGGCGAGCGCGGCCGGCTTCGTCACCCTCGCGATCCCGCTCCAGCTCTCGAACGAGTGGATCACCGTCGGGTGGGCGCTCGAGGCGCTCGCGCTGACCGCGCTCTGGCGCCGCTTCGATCACACCGGGCTCAAGTACCTCTCGGCCGCGCTCTCCACCGCGGTGCTCGTGAGGCTCCTGCTCAACCCCTACGTGCTCGACTACCACCCCACGAGCGCCATGCCGGTGCTCGGCTGGCTGACCTACACCTACGTGGTCCCGGCGCTCTGCCTGGTGGGAGCCTGGGCGCTGCTCCGCGGCGAGGAGGCCTCGCGCCGCCGGCCCTGGGAGCGCTCGCTCTTCGGCGACAAGCACGCGATCGTCGCCAACTACTCGGCGGCCGGCGCCCTGCTCCTCGTGTTCGCGTGGATCAACCTGACGATCTTCGAGTACTTCGCTCCCGGGAGCGAGCTGGTCATCCCCTTCGACCGGCTGCCGGCCCGCGACCTGACGCTCTCGATCGCCTGGGCGGTGTACGCGCTCTTCCTGCTCGCGCTCGGCATGTGGCGCCGGAGCACCTCGCTCCGCGTGACGAGCCTCGCGCTCATCCTCGGGACCAGCGGCAAGGTCTTCCTCTACGACCTCGCGCACCTCGCGGATCTCTACCGGGTGGCCTCGCTCGCCGGGCTCGCCATCTCCCTGATCGTCATCTCGCTCGCCTATCAGCGCTTCGTGTTCCGCAGCCAGACCCCCGAGGAGGCCCGATGAGGTCCGCGCTCACCTTGCTCTGCTCGCTCGCGCTGCCGCTGACCGCGGCCGCCCAGTCCCCGCACGATCCGGCGCGCCTGTTCCCGCGGGAGGCCGCGGTCAGCGCCCCCGCCGGTCGGCCCATGCGCCTGCCGCTTCCGGCGGAGGTCCTCGCCGAGACCCGCGGCGACCTGAGCGACCTGCGCCTCCACGACGCCGAGGGGCGCGAGGTCAGCTACCTCGTCGACAGCGGCGCGCGCCCCAGCCGGGATCCGGTCTCGTTCGAGATGGAGCCGCTCTCGGTCCGCCGCCGGGTGCAGCGCGGCGACTCGCTGATCGCCGAGTGGGAAGAGAGGCTCGAGGTCTCGACCCCCGGAGACGCGCCGCCCGACAGCCGCTGGCGCCTCTGGATCGAGGCGGGCGCGGCGGACTTCGTGCGCGACGTGGTGGTCACGCGCCTCGACGGTGAAGCCCCGGAGGAGCTCGCCCGGGCGACGGTCTTCCGGTTGCCCGCGCCGGTCCGCGAGCGGCTCTGGGTCGACCTGCCCGCGAGCGTGACCGGGGCGGCGCGGCTCGAGGTGAAGGTGACGGGGGAGGGCGGCTACCTCGAGCCGACCCTGCGCTTCACCGCCAGCCCCGGCGTGGTCGAGCCTCCGGTGCATCGGGTGCCGCTCGAGGCGATCGGGGTGCGCGCCGCCGACGGCTCCACCTTCCTGGAGCTCGAGCGGCCCGGCGGCCTGGTCCCGGACCGGCTCGTGCTCCGCACCGAGACCGGGAGCTTCCACCGCCGGGTCCGGGTGCACGACGTGCAGCAGGGGCGCGCGGCGGTCGAGATCGCGGCGGCCGACGTGTTCCGGGTGCGCGAGATCGAGGGCGCCGAGCAGCTCGAGATCGATCTCCGCCGCGCGCGCGGCGAGCGCCTGCGGGTGGAGATCGTCGACGGCGACAGCCCCCCGCTCGAGGGCCTGGAGATCACGGCCGAGGTGCGGGCGCCGGCGCTCATCTTCGATCCGCACGCGGAGTCGCTCTGGCTCCGGTTCGGCGGCGGGCGGGCGCGGGCGCCGCGCTACGACCTGCAGGTGCTCGGCGGCACCCGGCTCGGGGCGCGGCTCCTCGAGATGGCCGACAACCTCCCGGTCGCGACCCTCGGGCCCATCCGCGACAACCCCCGCTTCGACGACGGCCCGGCCCTCGCCTTCGCGATGCGCCCCGGTCGCGCGCCCGAGGCCGCGTCCTTCACCCACGTCGCCCCGGTGACGGTGAGCGGGGCGCGCGAGGGGCTCAGCCGGCTCCGCCTCCCGCCGAGCGTGCTCGCCGCCGCGCGAGAGGACCTCGCCGACCTGCGGGTGGTCGGCGCCGACGGAAGGCAGTGGCCGTACCTGCGCTCGCCTTCGGATACGGTCGACCTCGTCGACGCCACCGTCGAGCCGGGCGAGGCCGACGCGCGCGCCTCCCGCTACCTCCTCGTGCCGCCGGCCGCGCCGGCCCGCGCCAACGCGCTCGTGCTGCACACCGACGCGCCCTACCTCGCCCGGGACTACGTGCTCTGGGCGCACCCGTCCGAGGGGGAGCGCGTCGTGATCCAGCGCGGGCGGCTCGAGCGGGCGCCCAACGACGCGGCGCCGATCCGGGTCGACTTCTCCGATACCCGGGCCGACCGATTCGAGCTCGAGATCCTCGACGGGAGCGACGCGCCGATCGCCATCGACCGGGTGCGCCTCTCGCTGCCGAGCCCGACCCTCTTCCTCGCGGCGCCCGACGGCGACTACCAGCTGCTCGCGGGCGACCCGCGGGCCGAGCCGCCGCGCTACGAGATCGAGGACGCCACCGATCTGCTGCTCTCGGTGCGCGCGGCGGACGCGACGGTCGGCGCGGCGACCGCGAACCCGCTGCACGTCGAGCCCGAGTGGTGGGAGGGCGCCGACGCCCACACCTGGATCCTCTGGGCGGTGCTGCTGCTCGCGGTGCTGGTGCTCGGCGGGCTGACCTTGCGGCTCGCCGCACAGCCCGAGCCCGAGCCGGCCGGGGACGGAGAGCGGGCCGACGAGGAGCCCGAGGAGCCCCCCGTCCAGGAGCCGCCCGCCGGGGGCGAGGGCGGCGAGCCGACGACGTTTTGACCGTAACGCGAGGGCGTCGGGCGCCTACGTGATGGGCGGAATGACCGACGCCTTCGTTGATGACCGGCGCGGAATCGGGGATGCTCGCCCTCGCATGGCCGTGGCCGCCGAAGACGTCGAGCTGGTGGTGTCGCTGGCTCGCGGAGACCGCGAGGCGCTGGGGCACCTCTACGATCGGCACGGGGCGCCGATGCTCGCCCTCGGCATGAAGCTCCTCCGCGACCGCGGCGAGGCGCAGGAGATCCTCCACGACGTCTTCCTCGAGGCGTGGAAGCACGCGGGCGACTACGACCCGTCGCGCGGCGCGGTCCGCACCTGGCTGATGCTCCGGATGCGCTCCCGCTGCCTCGATCGGATCAAGAGCGCGGCCCGCAGCCGCACCTCGTCGGCGGGCGAGCAGCTCGAGCGGGTGGTCGGCGCCGCGCCAGCCGAGGCCGCGCAGCACACCGACGCGCAGCGGGTGCACGGCGCCCTGGCCGAGCTGCCCGACGACCAGCGCCGCGTGCTCGAACTGGGCTACTTCGCCGGCCTGAGCTGCTCCGAGATGGCCGAGGAGCTGTCGATCCCCATCGGGACGGTGAAGTCTCGCATGCACGCGGCGATGAAGAAGCTCCGGGCCACGTTCAGCGCGGGGAGGCTCGACGAATGAATCCGCGTTGCGATCGAACCGATCCGCGGCACGCTTCGTACGAACACCTGGGACCGAGACCCTCGTGAGCCGCTGGGAGAAAGACCTGATCGACGCGTTCCTCGCCGAGGTGGAGGCGGAGGACGTCGACGCCCTGGTGAGCGCGACCGCGCCCGAGGGCGCGCCGCCGCCGGCGGATCTGCGCGCGAGGCTGCTCGCCGACGCGCGGCACGAGGGCCGCTTCGCCCGCTTCGTGCCCTCGGTGGCCTCGCTGCTCGACGTCGACGACGCGACGGCGCAGCGCCTCCTCGACGGCATCGCGGTGCCTGAGAACTGGTACGACTCCCCGATCGAGCCGATCCGCCTCTACGACCTCGAGGGCGGCCCGAAGGTGCAGAACGCCATCCGCGGCTTCGTCCGGATGCCGGCGGGCTCGAGCTTCCCGGAGCACGAGCACCTGGGCACCGAGCACGTGCTCGTGGTGCAAGGCTCGTTCGTCGACTCGAGCGGCGAGGTGCACCACCCGGGCGACGTCGTGCGCATGGAGGGAGGCACCTCCCACGGGTTCGAGGTCCGCCCCGGTCCCGACCTCGTCTACATGTTCGTCGGCGAGAACGGCGTGCGCATCGGCGACGTGGTGTTCGGGCCGGATACCGACGCGCTGTGATTCGTCGGGAGGGGCTTTTCAAGCCCCTCCCCCCCGCTGCGCCGTCAGACCCGTGTCCGCTCCGGGTGCATCCGCACCCTCCGCAGACACGGGTCAGCCGGCTCCGCGGGGCCCCCCACCCAAGTCGCGCGCCTTCGGCGCGCGTGTCCCGCGCTCCGCGCGTGAGCCACGCGGCTCGCGCTCGCGCTTCGCGCGAGCTGGCCGCCTGTTCTTGTCGGGAGGGGCTTTTCAAGCCCCTCCCCCCCGCTGCGCCGTCAGACCCGTGTCGGCTCCGGGTGCATCCGCACCCTCCGCAGACACGGGTCAGCCGGCTCCGCGGGGCCCCCCCCACCCAAGTCGCGCGCCTTCGGCGCGCGTGTCCCGCGCTCCGCGCGTGAGCCACGCGGCTCGCGCTCGCGCTTCGCGCGAGCTGGCCGCCCGCTGCCGCGGGATCGAACGCGGCGGGGTGGTGCGTGCGGCGACCTCGCTTCGCTCGTCGCCTGCCCGTGTTCGTGCGGCGACCTCGCTGCGCTCGTCGCCTGCCGTGTTCGTACGGCGACCCCGCTTCGCTCGTCGCCTGCCGTGTTCGTACGGCGACCCCGCTTCGCTCGTCGCCTGCCGTGTTCGTGCGGCGACCTCGCTTCGCTCGTCGCCTGCTGTGTTCGTACGGCGACCTCGCTGCGCTCGTCGCCTGCTGTGTTCGTGCGGCGACTTCGCTGCGCTCGTCGTCTCCGACCGAATGGCGAATCCAGCGCCGACGCCGAGTCCGAGTCCGAGTCCGAGTCCGGATCCGAGCCCGAGCCCGAGCCCGAGTCCGAGTCCGAGTCCGAGTCCGACGCCGAACCCGACTCCGCTCGTTGCCGGAGCCGCTTCCGCAACCGCTACCGCTTCCGCTGCCGCTGCCGCTGCCGCTGCCGCTGCCGCAGCCGCCAACGCTCCCCAGCTGCACCCGTCCTCGGCGCTCCCCGCCCACCTCACCGGACACCCACACGGGTCGCGCCACTTCGGGGCGCGATCTCCCCACGGAGAAAGTCTCAGCGCCGGACGAGGCGGACCAGGGCCCACACGATCCACGCGGCGCCGAGGGCGTCGAAGAAGATGTCCACGCCGTCCAGAGGCGGGGTCCAGCTCGAGCCGCCGGTGAGGGCGCCGAGGGCGATGAGGGCGGCGCCGGCCGCGAGGTCACGGAGGATCGCCGCGGGCGCCCGCTCCTTCTCCGTCGGCTGCGCCGCGCTCGCCATGGAGGCGATGTACCACGTGGGATCAGGCCGCGCCCTCGAAGGGCAGCTCGGCGGAGCGCTCGGGGGGCTTCTCGGCGCCCGCGGCCTTCTTCTTCACCTTGCGGCGGCGCTTGGTCTTGGGCGGCGCGGCGAGGGCGTCGAGGGCCTCGATCTTCTCCTTCAGCTCCGGGTCGGTCTCGGCGAAGACCCGGGCGTAGGACAGGGCCTGCTCGGCGCGGCGGGAGAGCTCGCCGCGGGTCGCCTCGAGCTCGCCGAGGGTGGCGTCGAGGGTCGCTCGGGCCTCCGCCACCTCGAGGGAGCGCTCGCGGGCCCGCTCCGCCAGGGCGCGCAGGGCGTCGGCGTCGAGGTCACCGAAGCGCTGCTCGGCGAGGTCGTCACGGAAGAGCGCGAGGATCTCCTTCACGCGCGGGGACAGCGAGTCGTCATCGGCCATCGTGGGGTCTCCTGTTCGGGTGTTCAGTGCGATCCGATCCCTCGGTATCACGACCCCGGACGGGCTGCCAACGGGATTTCGGTGTAAGGCGCGGGCGTGGCTGCCGGCGACGATCACGAGGCGCTCGCCCGCGAGCTCGAGGCGCTCCCGAAGGACGACTACGAGCGCGGCATGGTCGTGCGGCGGGCCCGGGATCTGCTCGTGCCGGCCCACGGCGAGGAGGCGTTCGCCCAGGTCCGCAAGCTGGTCGCGGCCGGCAACGGGGAGCGCGCCGCCAAGCTGGTGCGGGCCTACGCCGAGCACGGCGACGGAGTGCCGCGGGGGGCGCTGCTCGCGGTGGCCGCGCTCGCGATCGTGGTCCTCGCGGCGATGGGCTGGATGCTGCTCGGGCGCTGACTCGCTCAAGACCCCGCGTAGAGCCCGGCCTGCGCGAGCAGGGTCCGGGTGAAGCGGGCGCGCAGGTAGAAGCCGCGGGGAGGGGCGAGGAAGGGCGCGCCGTCGGCGTCGTAGGCGACCGTGCGCTGGGCGGCGTTGGCCCCCTTCGGGCGCAGCTGGAGGACCTGGCCGCGGCTCGCGTCGATGGTCTCGACCGCGCCGGCGCCGATCAGGCCCATCAGCTCGGTCCAGTCCTCGCGCAGCGTCGCCTCCTGCGCGGCGTCGGGGGACCAGAGGAACGCCGCGCCGAAGCGCCGGCGGCCGTGGGGCACGGCGGGATCGGCCTCGAGGGTCAGGAAGAGGACCCGGGAGAGCTTGTGCCGGACGCGGCTGCTGGCCCACTCGGTCTCGGCGGCGTCGCCGAGCGGCGTGCTGCAGACGAAGGTGCTCTCGCGCACCCGCCCGCGTCCGTCGATCGGCAGGGTCTTGAGCTCCACCCCGAGCTCGGGGAAGTCGGGCCGGGGCGCGCTGTCGCAGGCGCCGCCGAGCGCGCGCTCCACCAGCTGGCCGATGAAGCCCTTGGCGCGGCGCGGGTCCGGCGGCAGCGGCACCTCGAGGTCGCGGGCCACCTCCACGAAGGTTCGGCCCCCGAGCCCGCGCGCGCGGGCCAGGAGCTCCGTCTCGCTCGCCGGGCTCTGCACCCGCCGAGCATGCCAGCCGCGCGCGGACGCGTCAGCCGGTGAGCGCGTCGAGCGCGGCCCGCAACGAGGGCCAGTCCACGGGCTTGTGCAGGAAGCGGTCGAACGGGGACGTCTCGCCCTCCCGCTCCGGGTAGAAGGCGTCGGCCGAGAGCGCGATGATCGGGGTCTCGGCGAGCGCGTCCGCCCTTCCTCGGAGCCGGCGCGCTGCGGTCGGGCCGTCGACGCCCGGCATCCACACGTCCATGAGCACGACGTCGGGGCGCTGGCTCTCGGTCACCGCGAGGGCCTCCTCGCCGTCCGCGGCCTCGAGCACCTCACAACCCCAGCGCCGGAGGACACGCGCGAGCGCGCGCCGGTTGAGCGCGTTGTCGTCCGCGAGCAGGACCCGGAGCGCCAGCGGGCGTGGGGCCGCGGGCTCCGGCTCGGGCCGCGTGGGCGTCGCGACCCGCACGGCCGGCAGCGAGACCTCGACGGCGGTCCCTGCGCCGGGCGCGGTCACCACCTCGATCCGACCTCCCAGCATCTCGGCGAGGGAGCGCACGATGTGGAGGCCGAGGCCCGCCCCGCCCTGACTCCGCGAGGCCGACGAGTCGGCCTGCGTGAAGGGCTGGAAGAGGTCGTCGACCCGGGCGGGGTCCATCCCCATCCCGGTGTCGCGAACCTCGATCGCGAGCCGAACGCGGTCCGCGCCGGTCGTCGAAGCGCCCACCCGCACCGACACCTCGCCTTCGTCGGTGAACTTGATGGCGTTGGTGACCAGGTTGCCGACGATCTGAGCGAGGCGCCGGCCGTCGGTCTCCACGGCGTCGGGCACGTCGGCGTCCACGGCGAGCGTGAGCTCGACCCCCTTGGCCCGGGCGACGCTCGCGAACGGACGCAGGCTGATCTCCAGGGTCTCCCGGAGGTCGGTCGGCGCGAGCCGAATCGGCAGGCGACCGGCCTCGAGCCGCGAGATGTCGAGCACGTCGTCCACCAGGTCGACCATCTGGCGGCCGGCGGCGAAGACCATCTCCAGCGCCTCGCGCTGGTCCGGATCGAGCGCGCTCTCGCGCAGCAGCTCGGCCGCGGCCAGGACGCCCATCATGGGCGTCCGGAGCTCGTGGCTCATCACGGCCAGGAACGAGGACTTCGCCTGGCTCTCGGCCTCGGCGTGGCGCCGCGCCTCTCGGAGCTGCTGGGCGGCCTCTCGGCGGGCGGTGACGTCGTGCTGGACCACCAGCGCGGCGCGCTCGCCCGTCACGGGGTCGACGACCCGCCGAGCCTCGGTGTCCTGCCAGGTGGGCCCCGTCGCCGTGGCCACCGGCACTTCCGCCCGGAACACCTCTCCCGCGCGGACGGCGTCGAGCGCTCGATCCCGAGCGTCCTCGTCGAGCAGCCGGTCGCCCAGCTTCGCCCCCTCGATCCGACCCAGCGCCGCCTCGGCGGCCGGGTTGCGAGCCAGCGCCTCTCCATCGAGGGTGTAGAGCGAGATGAGCTCGTTGCAGTGCCGGAGGGCCTCGACGAGTCGAGCCTCCGTGGCGTCGACGTGGCGGTCGGGGGCGAGCTCCGCTTGGACCAGCATCGCGAGGCGTCGGCCCCCGGCGTCTTCGAGGTGGAGGCCCGAGCACCGGCAGCTCGCCGCGACCGGCGGACGGCCCTCCGGATAGAACGTCCAGCGCTCCTTCACGACCTCCCCGAGCGCGAAGCGCTGCCGGTAGACCGCCAGCCGGCGGAGCGCGCCCTCCGACATCGGATCGCGCCGCTGGCGTGCGCGGAGGCTCTCGAGCGACGGCGCGTCGAAGAGCTCGAGCGCCGCGCGATTCGCCCAGTACGTCTCCTGTCGGTCGAGGTCGAAGACCCAGGCGGGCGAGCCGATGAGCTCGAGCGCGCGCAGCTCCTCTGCCGTGAACGCCGGCTCTCGCACCCGCCCGTTCTAGGAGGCCCCGCGTGCTCCGGCAACTCGGTTGCATCCGGAGGGGCCGTGAGGAGACGCTCGGGCGATGGAGCTGACCACCATGCGCTACGAGGTGACGGACCGCGTCGCCCGGATCACCCTCGATCGCCCCGCGCGGGGCAACGGGATCACCTTCGCGATGCCGCGCGAGCTCGCGGCCTGCGTCGAGCGCGCCGACCTCGACCCGCGGGTGCACGTCATCGCGCTGAGCGGGGCGGGGAAGGGCTTCTGCGGCGGCTACGACCTGGTGGCCAGCGCGGAGCAGAGCATGGACGGGGTCGGCGGCGAGGGCGACGGGCCCGCGGGCTCGCCCCTCGACCCGGCGGTGCAGGCGAAGAACCACGACCCGGACGGCACCTGGGATCCGATGGTCGACTTCCAGATGATGCGGCGGAACGTGCGCGGCTTCATGAGCCTCTTCCACTGCGACAAGCCGGTCGTCTGCAAGGTGCACGGCTTCTGCGTGGCCGGCGGCACCGACATGGCGCTCTGCAGCGACCTGCTGGTGATCGCCGACGACGCCAAGATCGGCTACCCGCCGGCCCGGGTCTGGGGCGTGCCGACGACCGCGGTCTGGGCTCACCGGATCGGGATCGAGAAGGCCAAGCGGCTGCTCTTCACCGGGGACTGCCTCAGCGGCGCGGAGGCCGCGGCCTGGGGCCTGGCCATCGAGAGCGCGCCGCCCGAGCGGCTCGACGAGCGCTTCGAGAGCCTGCTCGGGCGCATCGCCCGGGTGCCGGTCAACCAGCTGGTCATGCACAAGAAGCTCATCAACCAGACGGTGATGGCCCAGGGCCTCTACTCGACCCAGGCGCTCGGGGTCCTCTTCGACGGGATCGCCCGGCACACCCCCGAGGGGTACGACTTCGCCCGCAAGGCGGCGGCCGAGGGCTTCAAGGCCGCGGTGCGGGAGCGGGACGAGCCCTTCGGCGACCTCGGCCCGAGCACTTACAAGGGGGATTGAAGATTGTGTGAATCCGGGCCGGGTCCGAACTAAGATCCGGCCATGCGATCGACGCGCTTTCTTTGGCTTTCCTCGACGGCCCTGGGTCTCCTCCTCGCCCTCGGCCCCGGCTGCGGACGCAGCACCATCGCGGTGACGCCGCCCCCGACCCCCGGGGACGGCGGCATGGACTCCGGCGCCACCGACTGCGGCAACGGCGTCGTCGAGGCCGGAGAGATGTGCGACGACGGCAACCGCGTCGACGGCGACGGCTGCTCCTCGACCTGCCGGCTCGAGGGCGGGCGCTGCGGCGACGGCACCGTCGACCCCGGCGAGGAGTGCGACGACGGCAACCGGATCGACGGCGACGGCTGCAGCGGCTTCTGTCGCCTCGAGGCCGCCGGCTGCGGCAACGGCCGCCTCGACCCCGGCGAGGAGTGCGACGACGGCAACAACATCGCCTGCGACGGCTGCGACTCCAGCTGCGGCATCGAGGAGTGCGGCAACGGCCGCCTCGAGTGCATGGAGGAGTGCGACGACGGCAACCGCCGCGAGGGCGACGGCTGCTCCCCCGAGTGCAGCCTCGAGAGCGTGTCCTGCGGCGACGGCGTCGTGCAGGACGGCGAGGAGTGCGACGACGGCAACCGCGACGGCTGCGACGGCTGCTCCCCGAGCTGCGCGCGCGAGAGCTGCGGCAACGGCATCCTCGACTGCCTCGAGGAGTGCGACGACGGCAACACCGCGCCCGGCGACGGCTGCAACCCGATGTGCGTGCGCGAGGTCGCGAGCTGCGGCGACGGCCGGCTCGATCCCGGCGAGGGTTGCGACGACGGCAACCGGCGCCCCTGCGACGGCTGCTCGGCGAGCTGCCGGCCCGAGGTCTGCGGCAACGGGATCCTCGACTGCCGCGAGATGTGTGACGACGGAAACCGCGTCGACGGCGACGGCTGCTCCTCGACCTGCACCACCGAGTCGCGGAGCTGCGGCAACGGCATGGTCGAGGCGCCGGAGCAGTGCGACGACGGCAACGTGGTCGCCTGCGACGGCTGCTCGCGGAGCTGCACCTTCGAGCGCTGCGGCAACGGCGTGCGCGAGTGCACGGAGCAGTGCGACGACGGCAACACGGTCGCCGGCGACGGCTGCGACCCGATGTGCTTCTTCGAGACGCCCTCCTGCGGCGACGGCCGGCTCGACCCGGGCGAGGGCTGCGACGACGGCAACACCCTGAGCTGCGACGGATGCAGCGCCGGCTGCCGGCCCGAGGCCTGCGGCGACGGGATCCTCGAGTGCGCCGAGGAGTGCGACGACGGCAACCGCGTCCGCGGCGACGGCTGCTCCGACGACTGCACGGTCGAGCCGATGGCGTTCTGCGGCGACGGCCGGGTGGACCCGGGCGAGATGTGCGACGACGGCAACACCACCGCCTGCGACGGCTGCGACGGCATGTGCCGGGTGGAGCGCTGCGGCAACGGCCGCGTCGAGTGCGCCGAGACCTGCGACGACGGGAACCTGATCGGCGGCGACGGCTGCTCGCCGATGTGCCGGGTGGAGCCCCGCTGCGGCGACGGCCGGGTGGACCCGGGCGAGATGTGCGACGACGGCAACACCACCGCCTGCGACGGCTGTGACGCGAGCTGCCGGCGCGAGGCCTGCGGCAACGGCCGGGTCGAGTGCACCGAGATGTGCGACGACGGCAACCTCTCGAGCGGCGACGGCTGCGACGCCATGTGCCGGGTCGAGGCCTGCGGCAACGGCCGGGTCGAGCCGGGCGAGATGTGCGACGACGGCAACACCACCGACTGCGACGGCTGCACCGGCATGTGTCAGGTCGAGCGCTGCGGCAACGGCGTGCAGGAGTGCGCCGAGACCTGCGACGACGGCAACACGGTCAGCGGCGACGGCTGCAGCGCGACCTGCGTGTTCGAGCCCGACGTCTGCGGCAACGGCGTCGTCGAGATGGGCGAGGTCTGCGACGCCGGCACGATGAACGCCGACCTGTTCGCCATCGAGGTGAGCGCGGGGAGCATGAGCTTCGTGCCCGACCCGGTCAGCCGCTCGACCGCCGCCCAGTTCTTCTACGGGCTGGTCAGCGCGAGCGCCCACACCGGCTACGAGGACCTGGAGACGAGCAACCTCTTCCTCTACCGCGACCTCAACACCGGCGTGGTGAGCCTCTTCGCGGTGCACGGCATCGACCGCACCACCACCGGCGTGCGCCAGCCGCTCGCCACCGTGATCTTCCAGTACCGCGGCGTGCCCGCGGGCGTGTCGGTCACGCTCAGCGACGACGGCGGCGAGCTGCGGAACGTCGGCTCGGGCCTCTTCCGCGGCGACTGGAACTTCCAGGACAACACCGACGGCGGCATCCTCAGCGGCTTCCCGCTCCCGGGCGACTGGTCGACCCGCGTCGATCCGACGTTCCTGCGCGGCATCCGCGCCTTCCGGTGGGTCGACGACCCGAACCGGTTCCGCACCCTGCCGCTCACGAGCGACGTGGTCATCACCGCGCGCTCGGCCGCGGCGCCCTGCCGCACCGACTGCACGGTGCCCACCTGCGGCGACGGCATCTGGGACGCCGGCGAGGTCTGCGACGACGGCAACACCGTCGGCGGAGACGGCTGCGCCGCCGACTGCTCCTCGGTTCGGTGACCTCGCCGTCCCGCGCGGACGGAGGTATTCAGTCCACATGACCAAGCGGAGCAGGCGGGAGTTCCTGCGGACGGTGGTGGTGTCGGCGGGGGCGGCGTCGGTGGCGCCCGGAGCGCTCGTGGCCTGCGGAGAAGACGCAGGCCCGACCCGGCCGCGGGAGGAGGTCTTCCCGCAGTCGGTGGCGAGCGGGGACCCCCGGCCGGGCTCGGTCGTGCTCTGGACCCGCGCGGTGCCCGAGGACGAGGCGACGGACGCGGCGGTGACGCTCGAGGTGGGGACGGACGCGGAGCTGGCCAGCCTGGTGAGCCTCGACGTCGCGGAGCTCACCGCGCGGGCAGACCACGATCACTGCCTGCGGGTGCAGCTCACCGGCCTGAGCGCGGGGACGACCTACTGGTATCGCTTCACCCACGCGGGCACGACGACGAACGTGGGGCGCTTCCGGACCGCCGCCGCCGCCGACGCGGACGTCCCGGTGCGGTTCGCGCTCCTCAGCTGCCAGGACCGGGTGGGGCGCTACTACAACACCCTGCTCCGCCTCCTCGACGACGCGCACGACGACCTCGACTTCGTCGTGCACGTCGGCGACTACGTCTACGAGACCACCGGCGACCCCGGCTTCATGATGACCGGCGGCGGGCGCGGGGTGGGGCTGCGCGCGCCCGAGGAGGCCATCCAGATGGGCTCCGGCGGCGGGGAGTTCTTCGCCGCGCGCTCGGTGAGCAACTACCGCGACCTCTACCGCGCCTACCGCTCGGACGAGCTGCTGCAGCGCGTGCACGAGAAGTTCGCCTTCGTCTGCACCTGGGACGACCACGAGTTCAGCGACGACTGCTGGGGCGCGACCGGCACCTACACCGACGGCCAGCAGGACGAGACGGACGTCGAGCGGCGCAAGAACAGCGAGCAGGTCTACTTCGAGTACATGCCGATCGCGCGCGACGTCGACGGCGCCGGCGCGCTGACCGTCGACCCGGCGACCCTCTACCCCGACAACGCGCTCTACCGGGACTTCCGCTTCGGCCGGCACGTCACCCTCGCGGTCACCGACTACCGCAGCTTCCGCCCCGACCACCCGACGCCCGAGGACGCGTTCCCCGGCAGCGTGGTGCTGAGCGAGGCCGAGGTCCGGGCGACGCTGGCGCGGCTCGAGGCCGACGGAGAGCTCGAGACGGACGTCGACACCGCCTTCGCCGAGGGCGGCTTCCGCACCTACGTCGACCTCGACGACGCGGCGTTCGCCGATCACCGGGCGGCGCTCGAGCTGCTGCTCACCGGCGCCTACGCCGCCGAGGGCGTGCCGATGGAGCGGGCGGCGACGCTCGCGGCGACCTACGCGACGGGCCGGGTCGACGCCGAGATCCTTCAGGCGACGATCGACGCGGGCCGCAGCAGCCTCCCGGCCGAGCTGCAGGGCGTCGGCGACGTCGACCCCGAGGACCCGACCCTCGAGCGCGGGCTCCCGTACGCCGCGACCGGCAAGACGGGGCTCGTGGGGCAGCTGGGCGCGCGCTACCTCGTCGTGCAGCCGACCTACGATCTCATCCAGGCGCACCGGGCCCGGGTGGCGGGCGACGCCGCGGCCGACGACGTGCTCGGCGCCGCCCAGGAGAGCTGGCTCTCGGGCGTGCTCTCCGGCTCGGACGCGACCTGGAACGTGGTCGCCAACTCGGTCTGCAACACGACCCTGGTGCTCGACCTGGGAGCCTTCGCCGGGAGCCTGCCGCCGGGCCTGCCGCCAGAGCGCTTCTACCTCAACGTCGATCAGTGGGACGGCTTCCCCGAGCGGCGCCGGAAGCTGATGGACGAGGTCTATCGGCCGGCCAACGCGGTGCTGCTCGCCGGCGACATCCACGCCGCCTACGGCACCGACTTCGGCGCCGACGCCGAGGGCAACCGGGTCGTCGAGGTGACCACCTCCAGCGTCTCGAGCGGCACCTTCCGGGAGCTCCTCTACAACACCGGGAGCCGCAACGAGGCCATCGCCGGCAGCGGGCTGCTCGAGCCGGTCACCAACGCCATCGACACCTTCATGACCATGGCCTTCGATCCCTTGAAGGTCGCGCGCAGCGATCGCCACGGGGTCACGGTCCTCACCTTCGACGACGCGCAGCTCCGGGTGGACTGGCACCTGGTGGCCGAGGAGACGGTGAGCGAGAGCTTCTACGACGACCCGGCCGGCCTCGAGTGGGAGGTCGTCAGCTACACGGTCGCCAAGGACGGCGGCAGGAACGGGCCGTTGACCGAGGTCTGAACGGCTCCATGCTCCGGCGGTGGACGCGCTGGACAAGCCCTACGACCACCTCGGCGAGGAAGGCGTGCGCCGCCTCGTCGACCGCTTCTACGACCTCATGGACACGCTGCCCGAGGCGGCGGAGGTGCGGGCGATGCACCCGCGCGATCTGCGGGGCTCGCGCGAGAAGCTCTTCTGGTTCCTGAGCGGCTGGCTCGGGGGGCCGCCGCTCTACGTCGAGCGCAAGGGCCACCCGCGGCTCCGCATGCGGCACCTGCCCTTCGCGGTCGACGACGCGGCCCGCGACCAGTGGATGCTCTGCATGAACCGGGCGCTCGACGAGGTGGTCGCCGAGCCGGACCTGCGGGCCTTCCTCGCGCGCCAGCTCGGGCGGGTCGCGGACCACATGCGCAACCGATAGCGCCCTGATCCCGGGGCGGTACGGCTGTCGCTGTACGATCGTTGCGCAGGGCTCAACAGCTCTCGCCGAAGCGTCGATGGACGATCTTTGCGCACCGGAGCAACTTCCTCCGTGAAAGCGCGGTGATGAGCCGCGCGGGAGGAGGACCCGATGCGCTGCTCGATGCTGACTCTCTGCGTGCTCCTGGGCGGCTGCGCCGCCGAGGCGGGCGGCGCCGATCGGGACCTCGCGGGGACCGCCGACGAGGCGCTCTCGTGGGAGGCGTTCCTCGAGACCGTCGAGCGCGACCCCGCCGATCCGGACGCCTGGATCGTCGACGGCGACCTCCCGATCGCGTCGGACAAGCGCCTCGTCGACTTCTACGAGAGCGTCGTCGCCCGCGACCGGGGCGCGCTGCCGGTGGCCCGCTACGGCGGCCGCGACTCGGTCTGGGGCGACGCCCAGCGGCGCGATCTCTCGTACTGCGTGAGCACCACCTTCGGCAGCCGGCACGGCCAGGTCGTGCGGGCGATGGAGGACGCGGCCGCGGCCTGGGAGGCGGTGGCGGACGTGCGCTTCCGGCACGCCGCCTCGGAGGACCGCGACTGCGACGCGTCCAACGCGGCGGTGCTCTTCGACGTGCGGCCGGTGCGCGGCGCCAGCTACCTCGCGCGGGCCTTCTTCCCCTACAGCGCCCGCCGATCGCGCAACGTGCTGATCGCCGACTCGTCGTTCACCGTGCGCGCGCCGCTGAGCCTGACGGGCATCCTCCGCCACGAGCTCGGCCACGTGCTCGGCTTCCGGCACGAGCACACCCGCCCGGAGGCCGGCCGCTGCTACGAGGACGGCAACTGGCGCGGCGTCACCGCGTACGACCGCGCGTCGGTCATGCACTACCCGCACTGCGGCGGCAGCGACGCCTCGCTCAGCCTCTCGGCGCGGGACGGTGAGGGCGCGGCCGCGGTCTACGGCGCCCCGGGCGGCGGCGCGCCGACCCCCACGCCGAGCCCGGGCACGCCCCGGAGCGGCGCCGCGGACGGCTCGGTCGGCGCGGGCGAGACGCAGCGCTACCGGCCCCTCGACGTCGTCCCGGGCAGCGCGCTCCGGGTGGCCCTGAGCGGGAGCGGCGACGCCGACCTCTACGTGCGCTTCGGCGCCGAGCCGACCGCCACCGAGTACGACTGTCGCCCCTACCGCGCGGACAGCGAGGAGACCTGCGAGCTCACCGTGCCGGCGGGCGAGACCGCGGCGCACTTCCAGGTCCGCGGCTACTCGGCCTCCACCTACCGGGTGGAGGTGTCCTGGACCGCCCCCTGACGCGCGCCTCGGTCGTGTAGGATGCGGCCTGGGGGGTGAGAGATGAAGATCGTTCGCGTCGACGAGCTCGTCGGCACCGACCGCGAGGTCGAGGGTGAGGGCTGGACGAGCCGGCGGCTGCTGCTCCGCAAAGATGGGTTCGGCTTCTCGATGCACGAGACCGTCGTGCCGGCCGGGGCGGAGATGGAGCTCTGCTACAAGAACCACCTCGAGGCGGTCTACTGCGTGGCCGGCGACGGCACCATCGAGGACCTCGCCACCGGTGAGACCCACGCGATCACCGACGGCACGCTCTACGGCCTCGACGAGCACGACCGGCACGTCCTCCGCGGCGGCAGCGAGGACATGCGCCTCGTGTGCGTCTTCAACCCGCCGGTGAGCGGGCGGGAGAAGCACGACCCGGAGGGCTCCTACGCGGTCGAGAAGCGCCACATCTTCGTGGTCGGCCTCGACGACTACAACCTCTCGAAGGCGCGGGCGATCACGCTCGCCAGCGAGTGCGAGTTCCACGACCTGCTCGACCGCTCGAAGCTCATCACGCCCGAGAGCTACGACCTGCAGTCGTTCATCGACGAGGCGCTCGCGACGCTGCGCGCGTTCGACGGGCCGATCGACGCGATCATCACGCACTGGGACTTCCCGGTGAGCACCATCCTCCCGATCATCAACCGCGAGATGGGGCTCCGCTACGTGCCGCTCGTGGCGATGCTGAAGTGCGAGCACAAGTACTGGAGCCGGGTCGAGCAGGCGAAGGTCGTCCCGGAGATGGTGCCGGCCTTCTGTCCGATCGATCCCTTCCACGAGGATCCGGTCGAGCAGCTCACCATCGGCTACCCGTTCTGGCTGAAGCCGATCAAGAGCTTCGCCTCGCACCTCGGCTTCAAGATCGAGGACGAGGGGCAGTTCCGCGACGCGATCGAGGAGATCCGAGCGCACATCCGGCGCATCGGAGACCAGTTCAACCTCGTGATGGAGCGGGTGGATCTGCCGCCGGACATCGCGCGCGTCGACGGCAACTGGTGCATCGCCGAGGAGCTGATGAGCGGCTGGCAGTCGGGCGTCGAGGGCTACGTGCTGAACGGACAGACCTTCGTGCACGGCATCTTCGATTGCTACAAGGACCAGAACGCTTGGAGCTTCAACCGCTACGAGCTGCCGAGCCGCTGGCCGCTCCGCGTGCAGCACCGGATGATCGAGGCGACCAAGAAGCTGATGGCGCACCTCGGCTACAACCAGGCGCCGTTCGGGGTGGAGTTCTTCTGGGACGAGGAGCGCGACAAGCTCTGGCTCATCGAGATCAACACCCGGATCTCCCAGTCGCACTCGGATCAGTTCGAGCGCGTGCACGGCATCTCCAACCACGAGATCGCGATCAACACCGCCCTCGGGATCCCGACGCGCCTCGAGCGCCAGAAGGGCCCCTACGCGTGCGCCGCCAAGTTCCACCTGCGGCGCTACGCCGACTGCGAGGTGCTCCGGGTGCCCGACGCGGCCAACCTCGCCGCGGTCGCCGAGGCGGTCCCCGGCGCGGAGGTGCACCCGACGGTGAAGGTCGGTCAGCGGCTGAGCGAGCTCCGCGACCAGGACGCCTTCAGCTACGAGATCGCGACCGTGCGCCTCGGCGCGCGCGACCAGGAGGAGCTGCTCCAGCGCTTCCGTCAGGTCTCCGACATGCTCGACTTCGAGTTCTCCGACGGCGGCGCGCCGGAGGACCTCCAGTTCCTCGAGCCGCAGCGCTGGGACTGACGTGGGGCACGAAGACGCCCTCGTCCGACGCGTCGAGCCGGATCGCATCCGGGAGCGGCTCACCGATCTCGTCCGCTACCCGTCGTTCGACGGCAACGAGGACGCGGTGATCCAGCGCATCGGCCACTACCTCGAGGAGATCGGCGCCGAGGTCGACGTCTGGCACGACGACGCCGCGAGCCTCTCCGCGCTGCCCGGCTACCCGGGGCACGAGGTGTCGCGGGCGACGGTGCCGGTCGTCGCGGCGCGCCTCCGGGGCTCTCGTCCGGGGCCCGCGGTGCTGCTGACCGGCCACGTCGACGTGGTCCCGCCCGGCGACCTGGCGCAGTGGTCCGCCGATCCCTTCAGCGGGATCGTCGACGGCGACCACCTCTTCGGCCGCGGCGCGTGCGACATGAAGTCGGGGCTCGCGAGCGCGCTCGAGGTGCTCGACGTCTTCGCCGCCGACCGCGACTTCCCGGGGCAGCTCGTCTTCGTGGCGGTGCCCGCCGAGGAGGACAGCGGGGTCGGCACCCTCTCCGCCATCGAGCGCGGCTGGCGCGGCGACGTGGCCTTTCTGCCCGAGCCCTCGATGGTGAGCGACGAGCTGACGATCGTCTCCGCGCACGCCGGGGCCATGGGCGTCTCGATCTACGTGCCCGGCAAGTCGGCGCACGCGAGCATGCGGCTCGTCGGCGAGAGCGCCTTCGAGCACTACCTGCCCATTCACGAGGAGCTCCGGCGCGACGAGCGGGAGCTCAACGAGGGCGAGGACGACCCGCTGCTGCGCGAGATCGGGCTGCCCTACGCGACGAGCGTCGGGCGGATCGCGGGCGGCACCTTCATCTCCGCGGTGATGGACGGCCTCCTCGTCGAGCTGCGGGTGGGGGTGGCGGTGAGCGAGACCGTCGACGAGGCCGAGGCGAGGATCCGCGCGGCGGTCGATCGGGCCACCGCCCGGAGCCCCTGGCTGCGCGACAACCCGCCGGTGGTGACGGTGACCTCCCGCGGCTTCGGCTCGGCGCGCACGCCCCGCAGCCACCCGCTCGTGACCGAGCTGGCCCGGGCGCACGCCGACGTGCACGGCGCGGCCCCCCGCGTGCGGGCGGCGCCCTTCGGCTGCGACATGGCGGGGTGGGTGCGGCGGGCCGGCGTGCCGATGGTGATCTACGGCCCGGGAGACATCGAGCTGGCTCACGCGGCGGACGAGCGCGTCTCGCTCCAGGCCTGCGCCGACGTGGCCCGGACCCTGTCGGTCGCGACCGACCGGCTGCTGCGCTCGGAGGCGATCGAGGCGCTCGGCGAGGGCGGCGCGAGCGTGGTGCCCGAAGGCGGGAGGCCCGACGGCGCCCCGCACCCGGGCTGACGGTCAGACCAGGTCGCGCTCGATCTCGCTCTGGAAGTTCTCCGAGAACACGCGGGTGCGGCCCTCGAACGCATCGACCTCGGCCCGCACGTGGAAGTGGGTGGGGCTCGCCGAGAGCACGGTGCGGGTGTTGGTGCGGACCGACCACCCGGCGCGGGCGAAGGTGCGCTCGGTGGAGGTCTCGCCCGAGACCGAGCCGTAGTCGTCGTAGACGTGGCTGAAGCGGGAGATCATGCGCTCCGAGATCTGGAGATCGAGATCCTCGAGCCGGTAGGTGCCCTCGTCGGCGATCACCTCCTGGACCGTCAGGTACTCCGACAGGCTGCGCGTGATCAGCCAGTCGTGCCGGGGCGGCGAGACCTGGGTGCGTCGAGGCAGGAGCGCGCCCTCCGGCTCGAGGAAGCGCACCCGGGCGTCCTCGTCGCGCGGCGGGCGGAAGGGGAGCCAGAGGTTCGAGGTCTCGGTGTGCACGGTGACCCGCGCGGGCTCGGGGGCCGGCCAGGCGATGGGCCAGTAAGAGGTCGACAGCGCCAGCCGGATGCGATGCCCGCGCGGGAACTGCCCGGCCACGAAGTTGAGCACGACGCGGACGCGGTAGGTCTTGCCCGGCTCGAGCGGTCGCGGCTCGGCGCTCCCGTCCCGGTGCGTCAGGTTGAGCAGCCCATAGGTCACGCGCGTCGCCTTGTCGTCGGGGGCGACGTCGCTGAGCCGCGCGCAGAGCATGGCGACCGGGCGGTCCGCCGCGACCGTCAGCTCGGCCACCGGCGCGCCGAGGATCTCGACCGTCTCGCGGAGCGGGAGGGTGTCGAAGACCAGCGCGCCGCCGTCCTCCTCCCGCTGGTCGTGGGCCAGCTCCGGCCCGACCGCCGAGCTGAGCCACTTGCCGGCCACCTGACCGAGGTAGAGCGGCGACTGGATGGTCAGCTCGCGGTGCGGGCGGCGGATCTTCTGGTCGGGCATGAAGAGCCGGGAGGGGGCGAGGGCCAGGCGCTTGGCGCTCACGTCGGGCGCGGGCCAGGCGGGCTCGGCGATCCAGCGCCCCGGGCGCACGGCGTAGCGCGTCGAGGGAGGCGCGCTATCCATCATCCAGGCGCGGAGCTTGGGCGCCTCGTAGGCGGGGCCGTCCTTCAGCCAGCAGTCCCAGAAGGCGAGGCACTCCTGGAGGAAGCCGATCGCGGGGCCGGGGACGCCGTAGTGCGGGTAACAGTGCGCCCAGGGGCCGACGATGCCCCAGCGCGGGACCTCGAGGTGCTCCAGCAGGCGGAAGATCGAGTTGGTGAAGCCGTCCGCCCAGCCGCCGACCGCGAGCACCGGGCACTGGATGGCGCCGTAGTCCTCGCAGACCGAGCCGTGGTGCCAGTAGGCGTCGCGCCGCTGGTGCCGGAGCCACACGTCGATCCACAGGCCGCTGCCGGCGAGGCGCTCGTGCCACATCTCGCGCCAGCGCTCCCCGACCAGCGCCGGGTCCGGCGGGCAGGTGTTGACCGAGAACATCGTGGTCGCCTCCACCAGGTTGTCGGTGAGGAGGCAGCCGCCCATGTAATGCATGTTGTCGGCGTAGAGGTCGTCGGTGGAGCAGACGGTGACGATGGCGCGGAGGGCGGGCGGCCGGCGCGCCGCGACCTGCAGGCTGTTGAAGCCGCCCCAGGAGATCCCCATCATGCCGACCGCTCCGTCGCACCAGGGCTGGGCCGCGATCCACGCGATGGCCGCCTCGCCGTCCGCCAGCTCCTGCTCGCGGTACTGGTCGACGAGCACGCCGTCCGACTCGCCGCTGCCCCGCATGTCGACCCGGACGCAGGCGTAGCCCTGGGCGGCGAACCAGCCGTGGGTGAGGTCGTCGCGCTGCCGGGTCAGGTCGCGCTTGCGGTAGGGGAGGTACTCGAAGACCGCCGGGACCGGGCGCTCGCGCGCGCCCTCGGGGAGCCAGACCCGCGCCGCGAGCCGCGCGCCGTCGGGCAAGGGGATCCAGACGTTCTCGATCTGCTCCACGCCGTGCGCGTCGGGGTCGAGGTGTCTCACCCGTTCGAGTGAACCACGTCGGGCGCGGGCCTGCTACGGTGGGCCCGGGAGGGAACATGATCGACGTCGGCGTCCTGCTCGGGGATCCGCGGCTGCCCTACGACTACGCGCCGGGGGGCGTGTTCGGAGACGAGGAGCTGCGGGCGGTCGAGCGCCTGAAGGTCGCGCTCGACACGCTCGAGGGCTACCGCTTCACCTACTTCGACGACCACGACGTGGTGCTCGACGCGCTCCGCGAGGCGCGCCCGCAGCTCGTCTTGAACCTCTGCGACACCGGCTTCCGCAACCAGTGGGATCGGGAGCTCGAGCTGCCCGCGCTGCTGTCGCTCCTCGGCATCCCGCACACCGGCGCCGGGCCGATGGGCATCGTGCTGAGCAACGACAAGGCGCTGATGAGCGCCGCCGCGCGCATGGCCGGCGTCCGCGTGCCGGAGGAGCAGCTCATCGACGCGTCGGAGAGCCCGCCGCGCCTCCCCTCGCGCTACCCCGCGATGCTCAAGCCGAACGTGAGCGCCGGCAGCGCCGGCATCACCGAGCGCAGCGTGGTGCGGAGCGACGCCGAGGCGCGCGAGACGCTCGCCTGGCTGGCGGACGAGCTCGACCGGCCCGAGGTCCTCGCCCAGGAGTACCTGCCCGGGCGCGAGTACACCGTCGGCGTGATCGGGAACCCGGGGGAGGGCTTCGACGTGCTGCCGGCCCTCGAGGTGGACTTCGGCGCGCTCGACGAGGGGCTGCCGCCGATCCTCACCCACGGCTCGAAGGCCGACCCTTCCTCGCCCTACTGGACGCAGCTGACCTTCCGCCGCGCCGAGCTCGACGAGGACACACGCGAGGAGCTGGCCGAGAGCTGCGCGCGGGTCTTCGAGCGGCTCGCGTTCCGGGACTACGCGCGCTTCGACTTCCGCGAGGGCGAGGACGGCCGGCCGCGGCTCATCGACGCGAACATCAACCCGACCTGGTACGAGGGCGGCAAGCTCTCGCTGATGGCCGGCTGGGCGGGGCACGACTACGCGGCGATGATGCGCCTGATCCTCGAGGCGGCGGCGGCGCGCTACGGGATCGCGCGGTGACGTTCCGGGACGCGGGGGAGGGCGACCTCGCCTTCCTGCTCGACGGGCTCGCCGACAACCGCGCGATCGAGGGCCACCCGAGCCCGTCGATCACCGACGCCGACCGGGCCCAGTACGCGGCGCGGATCGACGCGGGCACCGTCCGGATGCTGGAGGTGGACGAGGAGGCGGCGGCGTTCCTGAGCTACGAGCTCGACCGCGAGATCCTCTACGTGCCGCCGCCGTTCCTCTGGATCGACCTCGTCTACGTGCGGCCGTCGAGGCGCGGCCGCGGCCTCGGGCGGGTGCTCTACGAGGAGGCCGCCCGGATCGCCCGCGCCCGCGGCGCGACGCGCGTCGTCGCCGACGTCTTCGAGGAGAACGCGGGCTCGCGCGCGTTCCACGAGCGCGTCGGTTTCCGCCCGCTCTACACCATCCTCGCTCGGGAACTCTAGCGCCACGCGGGCTCGCCGCCGCGGTAGGGCAGCCAGCAGAGCGCGAGCGAGTCGACGGCGAGGTCGCTCTTGCGGGGGCGGATCGACCGCTCCTCGATCTCGGGCGGCGCGACCGGCATCGCGCGGAGGGCCTCGAGCTCGTCCTTCGCGTCGGCCTCGAGCTGGGCCAGCTCGCGCTCGAGCTCGCGGAGATCCTCCTCGGCGCGGCGCACGTCGTCTCGCTCCCGGGCCGCGCGGCTGGCGCCGCGCGCGGCGGTGGTGGCGCGCCCGATCACGCTGCGGCCGAAGAGCGCCCCGATGACGCTGGCGCCGACGCTGACCGCGGTGTCCATTTTGCGTGCGTTGTATTGCGCCTTCTCGCGATCGCGCTTGGCCTCGGCGCGGTCGATCCGCTGCTGCAGCTTCCGGAGGGCCTTGCCGTGTTTGTCGCGCAGCGCCTCGAGCTCCCGGTCGCGGTCCTCGCGCGCGAGCGCGGTGAGGCGGGCGGCGAGCTCGGCCCGGGTCTCTCCGGGCTCCGACCAGATCTTGCGCTCGGGCGCGCGGTAGACCGGCACCGCCTCGCTCTTGCCGAGGTGGGTCTTCAGCGCCTTCTCCAGCGCCTTCCAGCCGCCCTTCTTCGTCACGAAGCGCGGCACCGGGGCCCACTCGCCCTCCTCGGGCGGCGCGTCGGTGACGGTGAGCGCGGTGGGCGAGAGCAGCTCGGCGCTCGTCCAGGTCGCGCGCGCGCTCTCGGCGAGCGGCGCGAGCACGCTCGGCGCGAGCCAGAGGTCCAGGCCGGAGTGGCGGTGCGCGTAGTGGAGCTGCACCGCGGCGAGCGCCGCCGGCCGCCAGGTGATCGGGCCGGTGCCGGTGAGCGGCGTCGCGAAGCGCTCGGGCAGATCGCCGAGCGCGGGCCGCTCGCGCGCGGCGCCGGTCGGCTGCGGCGCCGTCGCGGGCGCCGGGGCGTCGTCCGGCGCGTCCGGGGGCGCGGTGAGCGAGGCGACCTGGGCCCGGGTCAGCGGGCCGCGCAGGTAGCTCATCGCCCACCGGGTCTCGAAGACCACCGGCGCGTCGTCGTGCACGTTGCGCATCCAGAACCGGCGCGACGAGAGCCCGGCCAGCGTGGCGCGGGCCGCGTCGGGATCGAACGCGGCCCCGCTGGCGGCCGACGCGCCGGCCAGCCCCTCCATCACCCGGTCCACGTCGCGCTCGGTGCTCAGCCGGCCGAGCCACCAGGTGCCGCAGTTGCTCAGGCCCTTGTAGTCGAGGTCCACCGGGTTCTGGGTCGAGAGCAGCACCCCGAGCCCGTAGGCCCGCGCCTGCTTGAGCAGGGTCAGCATGGGCCGCTTCGACGGTGGCTCGGCGACGGGCGGGAAGAAGCCGAAGACCTCGTCCATGAAGAGCAGCGCCCGGAGCGAGGAGGTGCCCGGCTGGGTGCGGATCCAGGCGAGCACCTTCTCGAGCAGCAGGGTCACGAAGAACATGCGCTCGCGCTCGGACAGGTGCGCGATCGACAGGATCGACAGGCGCGGCTTGCCCTCGGGGCTCCACAGGAGCGACGGCACGTCGAGGTCCTCGCCGGCGAGCCACGGCGCGAAGCCGGGCGAGGCGAGCAGGTGGTTGATCTTCATCGCGAGCTTCCGCCGCTCGGCCGGCGGGCAGAAGTCGTCGAGGGGCAGGGCGCCGACCCGATCGAAGGGCGGGTCGAGCACCTGCCGGACCAGGTCGGCGAGGGTCAGCTCCCGCCCCTCGGCCCAGGCGCGCTCGAGCAGCGTCGACAGCAGGATGTGCTCGCTCGAGGCGAGGGGGTCCGCGTCGACGTCGAGCAGCGCGCAGAGCGCGGAGGCGCTCCCGATCGTGGCCTCGCGCCGGGCGTCCGCGTCGAGGCTCGCCTTGGGCGGGGCGAAGCGGCCGAGCACGTTCAGCGGCCGGCCGGTCGCGCTGCCCGGGGTGTAGATCGCGCGCTCCACCGAGCCCTCGAGGCGCCGGATCCGCGCGCCGTCCTGCCCGTGGCTGGCGATCCCCTCGCGCCAGCGGGTCGCGACCGCCTCCGCGTGCGCCTCCGGCGTGCGGCCGGCCCGGGTCGCCTCGGCCGGATCGATCCACGGCGCGAAGTCCCGCGGCGCGAGCTCGGGGAAGGTGAGCAGCAGGTTGCCGAGGTCGCCCTTGGGATCGATCGCGATCGCGGGGATGCCGTCGAGCGCCGCCTCCTCGAGGATGACGACGCTCAGCCCGGTCTTGCCCGAGCCGGTCATGCCGACGCACAGGCCGTGGGTGGTCAGGTCCTTGGCGTCGTAGAGGATGGGCTCGCGGGTCGCCGCGTCGCCGCGGACCCGGCGACCGAGGTAGAGCGCGCCCAGCTGCTCGAAGTCCTGCATGGCGCGCGACTCTACCAGGATGAGGAGAGTGGACCGGCCCCGGCCGAAGGCTCAAGAGGTGGCAAACAATGGCGCCGGGGCACCCCCGCCCGCTCCCACGGCACAGACCCGAGACGACGGCAGGCGACGAGCGCAGCGAGGTCGCCTCACGCGCCACTCGAGTCGTTCGATCCCGCGGCAGCGGGCGGCCAGCTCGCGCGCAGCGCGAGCGCGTGCCGCAGGGCCCCCAGCGCCCCGTCGCTGGGGTCGCGGCGCGAGCGCGCAGCGCGAGGCGCCGGCGGAGTCGGGAGGGGGGCCCCATTGGCGCTTTGCCCAATGGGGGGAGGGTTTGCACCAAACCCTCCAAGAAACTCAGGTCGCCGCGACCCCCAGGAGCGCGAGGGCGCCGAGCCCGGTGGCGGCGAGGCCGAGCGCGGCCCGGAGCGGGGCCTCGCGCAGGGTGCCGAGGTGCTCGCTCGTCTCGTGCCCGCGGTGAGGGCCGGCGCCCACGAACGCCGCGCGCCGGAGGCCGTGGTCGCGACCCAGCCGCAGCCCCGACCGCCCGAGCCGGGCCGCGGCGGCCAGCCAGCTCCGGTAGACGTCCCTCGCGGCCGAGAGGCCGGCGTAGCCGATGCCCGCCAGGGCGCAGACCAGCGCCGGCGCGCGCTCCAGCCAGCCGCGCGTCCCGGGGTCCAGTGCGGTCATCACGACCGAGGCCGCGATCAACCACGCCGCGCCGAACAGCCGCTCGCGCTCGATCCAGCCCGGCGCCGCCACCTCCGCGTTGCGCCGCGCGAGCAGCACCAGGGGCAGCACCACCGCGAACGCCGCGAGCCCCGCCGGGAGCGAGAAGACCACGCCGATCACCGTCGGCAGGAAGAGCAGGGTGGGCGGCCCGGCGTTCGAGAGCAGGACCACGAGCGCCGTCATCCAGCCGCCGTCGGCGCGGCTCCCCGCGACCGCGCCGAAGGTCGTGCACACGAAGGCCACCAGGAAGAGGCCTCCGAAGAGCAGGGCCGGCCCGAGCGACGGCATCTCGCCGTCGGCCGCGGCCAGGAAGAAGCGCGCCACCGACATCGAGACCACCAGCCCGGCCGCGACCGCCGCCCACCAGCCCGCGCTCCGCCTCCGGACGACCTCCTCGAAGATTCCCCCGACGATCCGCATCGCGCCCTCCTTTGAACGTGTTCAGTCAGAAGGTGGGGTCTGACAGCCAGGAGTCAATGGCGTTCTGTGTGACCGGTCGCTGGAGCGTGTTCAGCGGCTCGAGAGGAGCCCGAACTCGCCCTGCAGCTCGTCGAGCAGGGCGAGCACCGGGCCTTCGGCCGAGCTGCGCCGGTGGACCACGAAGACCGGCCGGCTGGCGCCGATCTCGACCGGGAGGCGCCGGAGGTTGCCGCGGCCGCGATAGCTGCGGGCGACCACGTCCGGGAGCAGGGCGAGGAAGCGGCCGGACGCGCAGACCTCGAGCGCGAGGTGGATGTCGGTGACGACCATGCCGACCTCCCGCGCGTGCTCGCGCGGCCACGGATGCACGGTGTTGGGCGGCGGCGCGACGAACGGGAAGCGGAGCACGTCGTCGAGGGGCGGCGCCTCCTCCGAGAAGAGGCCGTGGGCCTCGCCGCAGTACACGCCGTAGCGCATCTCGCCGAGCCGGTTGAGCACCAGCGCCTCGTCGGGCGTCGGGTCGTCGAGCACCGCGAGGTCGAGCCGGCGGTCGGCGACCCACGCCTCGGCGGTGGCCGGCGCGTGCGCGCTCAGGTGCGGCACCACCAGCGGGTGGGCCTCGACCAGCCGATCGAGCGCGCGGATGACGAAGGCGGTCGCGAAGGGCTCGGGGGCGTTGACCCGGACCGGCCCGAGGAACTGCGAGGTGCTCGCCGCGCTCAGGCCCCGGTCGAGGCGGCTCATCGACATCCGCAGGGCCGCGAGCAGCTCCTCCCCCGCCGGGCTCAGCTCGAGGCGGCGCCCGTGTCGACGGAAGAGCTGCTGCCCGAGCTCGTCCTCGAGCTGCCGGATGGCGCGCGAGAGCGCGCTCGGGGTCAGCGCGAGCGCCTTGGACGCGGTCGGGAGGTGCTCGGTCTCGGCCACCGCCCGGAAGGCGGGCAGCCAGTTCCACACCCGATAGAGCCGACGCAGTTGCTCCACGCGGCCGGGAGCATAGCCGCTTCAGCCGTGGGCGCGCAGGAAGGCGTCCATCTCGCGCGCGAGGAAGACGGGCCGCTCGTCGTGGATCGAGTGCCCGGTGTCGTGCAGGAGATAGCAGCGGCCCATGCGGTGCAGCTGGTCGAGGTTCCGCGCGAGGAGCCGGGTCGCGTCGTAGATGTCCGCGAAGTCGAAGGAGTCCTTCTGCCCGGTGAGCAGGAGCGAGCGCATGCGCTGGCCGATGAGGTGGTAGCGCGCGAGCGCGCCGGCCTTCGGGGGGCGCCGGATGCTGTAGAGCAGCTGCTCGTAAGCGAGCCGCCAGGTGAAGCGGCGGTAGCTCTCGCCGTAGACCTCCTGCCGCGAGACGCGCGCCGCGTCGATGTAGGCCTTCTGCATCCGGACGCCGTCGTGCACCCAGTCGCTCCGCCACCACATCTCGCAGGTCTTGGGCTTGATGTCGCAGATGTTCTTGTCGAAGTTCTGGAAGAAGAACTGCTTGCGCGCGTTGGCCCCGTCCTCGGCCATCGTCGCCTGGCCGTAGGTCGTGTTGGGCCCCTGGTCCTTGAACAGGTCGCCCTTCACCGGGTCCCACGCGCTGGCCGGTGACCACGCGATGATGCGCGGCGGGAGCCAGGGGGAGCGGCCGGTGAGGGCGAGCCGGAGCGACATGTTGCCGCCGAGGCTCCCGCCGCAGGTGGCCGCGATGCGCGCGCGGACGCCCGGCACCTCCGCCTCGAGCGCGTCGACGAAGTTCGCGACGAAGTCGTCGAGGAAGTCGAGGAAGCCGAACGGCCCGAAGTCGTTCGTGATCTTCTTGCCGACGTCGAGCATCGGGAGCTGCCCCGCCGCGGTGGCGAGGTCGACCCGCTCCGAGTAGCCGCTCGAGGGGAAGTCGAAGGCCACCACCGCGGTGTCCCCGAGCCGCGCGAGCTCGGCGCCGGCGCGATCCGCCTCCTCGAGCCGGGAGCCCAGGCCGTGCATCCAGATCAGGACACGCTTCGCGCCCGCGACGTCGCCGATGAAGCTCGTCCGGATCCGGAGCGGCGAGAGGTTGCCCATCGGCACGAGGAGATCGCGCTGCGGGTGGGCGGTGACCGCGTTGTTGACCGGTCGGCGCGGCGGGTCGACCTCGCCGCAGACGCCGATCCAGCGCTTCAGCTCGGGGTGCGCCGCGCGCAGGCCCGCGCGCCCGGTCGCCCCCTCCTCGAGCAGCCGCGCGACGAGCTCCGCCCGCTCGAGCGACTTGCGCGCCGCCTCACGCGCCGGGTTGGAGCCCGAAGCGCCCATCTCCTGCAGGATGGCGTCGATCGTCGGCGGGCCGGCCTTCCAGCGCGCCCACGCGTCCGTGCCGGTGACCGCGAGATCGCTCATCGCGTCCGCCATCACGTCCGAGTGCGGCCCCTGGTCCATGCGGCGCCGAGCCGCGAGGGCCAGCGCCTTGCGCGGATCGCGCCGGTCGGCGACGTCGCGCAGCGCCTCGATCAGGCGGTTGTCGGTGTCGGGCTCCACCAGCGCGGCGTCCGGCGTCGGTGGCACCTCGGGCACCGGGCAAGGCTCGGGGTCGAACCGCTGCACCTCGCGAATCTCCATCGTCGTCCCTCCTCCCGCGCGGAGGGTACCGCAATCGATGCAAGCGGTGTTCATCGAGGCCGGTGGGAATGGCGCCGACCCCGCCCATCGTCCATCCTCCGGCGCATGAGCCGGACGCAGCAGCGCGCGATCCTCGTCTCCCTCCTCGCCTTCGGCGCGATGGCCTCGGCCTACGCGTGCGGGGACGACGACGAGCCCGAGCCCCAGGTCACGGATGTCTCCGACGAGGAGGAGGTCTCACCGGGCGAGGAGGCCGAGGCCCCCGAGGACGACCGCGCGGCCGAGCGCTACCGCGCGGAGCTCGCCAAGACGCGGGTGCACCTCGATCTGATGGCCACCGCCCACCTCGCCGACGTGGAGCACCACGGCCTCTACATGGACTTCGGCACCCCGCAGCGCATGCACTGGACCATGGGCCGCTGGCACGGGGGCTTCCTGCGGGACGTCACCGCCGGCGACCGCGACTTCACCCGCATGGGCACCGACGCCCGCGCGTGGTTCCACCTCGACGCGGCCGGCGCCCGCACCCTTCGCTTCCGGGGACGCCCGATCGGCACCGAGGCGGTGGTGGTCTACGTCAACGGACAGCGCGCCGGGCAGATCGACTTCGAGGGGCAGGGCGTGCAGGAGCACGACGTGCCGGTCGCCGCGAGCCTGACCCGCGCCGGTGAGAACGCCCTGATGTTCCGCGCGAGCGGGACCCAGAGCGTGCAGGGCGAAGACGTCGCGGCCGAGATCGACAGCCTCTGGGTGCTCCCGGAGACGCCGCCGAGCGAGGCGCCGAGCCCGCCTCGCTACACGGAGCTCGTCCGCTCGCTCGGCGTGGGCGGCCAGGAGCGGCGCAGCGTCGTGTTGCGCGCGCCGAGCCGGATCCGCTGGTACGTCGAGGTGCCCGAGGGCGCGCGCCTCGCGTTCGGTCTCGGCTCGGACGGCGACGCGACCGTCACCGTGCGCGTCACGCCGGAGGGCGGCGAGACGAGCGAGGTGCTCCGCGCCGAGCTCGACGACGGCTGGAGCGATCAGCTCCTCGACCTCGAGCGCTTCGCCGGGGAGGTGGTCCGCCTCGAAGTCGACGTGATCGGCGGCGCCGAGGCGGTGGGCATCAGCGAGCCCGCGATCGTGGTGCCGCTCCCCGAGACCGCGCTGACCGACGCGCGGGCCGACAGCGTGATCGTGCTGCTCATCGACACCCTGCGCGCGAGCAAGCTCAAGGCCTACAACCCGCGCTCGCGGGTGCAGACGCCGACGCTCGACGCGTTCGCGGGCGAGGCGGCGGTGTTCGAGCAGGCGCAGTCGCCGGAGAACTGGACCAAGCCCTCGGTGGCCTCGATCCTCACCTCGCTCACGCCGACGACGCACAACACCAAGGAGCAGTCGAGCTCGCTCCCGCAGTCGGCGTTGATGATCAGCGAGGTCCTGCAGAGCGCCGACTTCGCCACCGCGAGCTTCATCGCCAACGGCTACGTGTCGGATCGCTTCGGCTTCGACCAGGGCTGGGACCACTACACGAACTACATCCGCGAGGAGCGCAACACGGAGGCGGGCAACGTCTTCCGGGAGGCGATCCGCTGGATCGAGGAGCACCGCGAGGAGCGCTTCTTCGCGTACATCCAGACCATCGATCCGCACGTGCCCTACGACCCGCCCGACGAGCTGGTCGCGATGTACGACTCGGGTGAGTACACGGGGCCGATCTCCCCGCGGCGCACCGGGCTCCAGCTCGAGGACGCGAAGGCCGGCCGCGCGAGCTTCTCGCCCCGCGACATCCAGCGCCTCGAGGCCCTGCACGACGGAGAGATCACCTACCACGACCGCGAGATGACGCGCTTCGTGGAGCGCCTGCGCGAGCTCGGCCTCTACGACCGCGTGCTCTTCGTCGTCACCAGCGACCATGGCGAGGAGTTCAACGAGCACGGCAGCTACGGCCACGGCCACTCCATCTTCCAGGAGCTGCTGCACGTCCCGCTGATGATGCGCTGGAACGGCGTGATCCCGCCGAGCCGGATCGGGCCGACGGTGAGCACGCTCGACATCGCGCCCACCGTGCTCGACGCGGTCGGCGTCCCGATCCCCGAGGAGTTCGAGGGCCACAGCCTGCTCGGCACGGCGCGCGGCGTGACCCGACCGGGCCCGGCCATCGCGTTCAGTGACAAGCTCGACGACCGCCGGGTGGCGACGGCGGCCGGCTACAAGCTGGTGGTCCGCGGCAACCTGACCTGGGCCTTCTTCAACCTGCGCACCGATCCGGGCGAGCAGAACCAGATCGACTCGGGCGCCCGGCACCCCATCGCGCTCCGCTACCTCCGCGGGCTCTACGGCCAGCACCTCGGCGCGAGCGACCGCGGCGACTGGCTCGTCGGCGACACCGGCCGCGAGGCCCGCGTCCTGCCGGGCGCGGAGAGCCAGATCGATCGCGAGCTCTGCGCCCAGCTCCGCGCGCTCGGCTACCTCGACGCCCGCTGCGAGAACTTGAACTGAGTTGGCTGGGAGGGGCTTTCAGCCCCTCCCCCCCACTGCGCCGTCAGACCCGTCACCGCTCCGGGTGCATCCGCACCCTCCGCAGTGACGGGTCAGCCGGCTCCGTGGGGCCCCCCCACCCAATTGCGCGGATTCTCGCTTCGCTCGAATCCGCGGGTCCCGCGCTCCGCGCGTGAGCCACGCGGCTCGCGCTCGCGCTGCGCGCGAGCTGGCCGCCCGCTGCCGCGGGTTCGAACCGGGCGGGGTGGTGCGTGCGGCGACTTCGCTGCGCTCGTCGCCTTCCGTGTTCGTGCGGCGTCGTGCGGCGACTTCGCTGCGCTCGTCGCCTTCCGTTCGGACGAGCTCGGGTACGATCTTCCCCATCCCCAAGTCCGGCGTGGCCTGGAGCTCGGGGACGATCCTCCCCATCCCCGAATCGAGCCGAGCTGACCGCGCCGCCGCGCTCGTCGTCGTGGTCTGTGACCGGCGGGCCGTCGTCTCCCACGGCGCGTCTCTCCGTGCCGCTGGTGAGCGCTGCGTCGGAGCTCCGGGCGGCCGGCTGCGGCCCCAGAGCTCACCTCGCGCTCGAGCGCGGCCGCCCTCGACACTGTGCGGGCGGAGTTGGAACGCTGGCCGCGACGTTCGAGTTGTGCGGCGTTCGGACGAGCTCCGGGACGATCTTCCCCATCCCCAAAGTCCAGCCGCGTCGGAGCTCCGGGCGGCCGGCTGCGGGCCCGGAGCCCACCTCGCGCTCGAGCGGGGCCGCCCGCGAAACTGTGCCGGCGTAGTTGGGAACGCTGGCCGCGACGTTCGAGCTGTGCGGGCGCAGCTGGAAACACTATCCGCGACGTTCGAGCTGTGCGGCGCACAGTCCAGTTGCGAACGGCAATCAACTGAGCTGTGCGGGCGCAGTTGGAAACACTATTCGCGACGTTCGAACTGTGCGGCGCACAGTCCAGTTGCGAACGGGAATCAACTGGGTTGTGCGAGGCACAGTCCAGTTGATTTTCTATAGCAACTGGGTTGTGCGGCACACAGTCCAGTTGCGAGCGGGAATCAACTGGGTTGTGCGTGGCACAGTCCAGTTGATTCGCTCTATCAACTGGGTTGTGCGTGGCACAGTCCAGTTGGTTCGCTCTATCAACTGGGTTGTGCGTGGCGCAGTCCAGTTGATTCGCTCTATCAACTGGGTTGTGCGTGGCACAGTTGGAACGCTGCGGCTTGCGTTCGAGCTGCACCACGCAGCGCTGGGACGCCGTGGACAGTGTTTGGACTCGGCCCCGCTCGGCGCGAACGCCGTCGACAGCCCTTGCGCGCGGCCGCCCGAGAAGAATCGTCGCGGGCACGAGACGGACGGGCGACGCCCCGGCTCCCGCCCGAGCTCGGGGACCGAGAGCGGGGACGATCCTATTCGTTTCATCGATCTCCTCGCGAGCTCGGGGACCGAGAGCGGGGGGACCGAGAGCGGGGACGATCCTATTCGTTTCATCGATCTCCTCGGGTCTCGGGGCGGTCCGAGTCCGAGTCCGACGCCGAATCCGAACTCGAATCCGAATCCGACGCCGAGTCCGAGTCCGAGTCCGAGTCCGAGTCCGACACCGACACCGAGACCGAGTCCGAGTCCGTGACCGGGTCCGAATCCGACGCCCTCGTGGTCGACGCAGATCAGGGGAGGAGGGAGGTGGGAGGCGAGGAGGAATAGCTAGGCCCAGCGCCGCGCGCGCTCTCGGCCTCGCTGCCGCCGCCGCCCCGGCCCCGCAGCCGGCCCCGCTGCCGCTGCCGGCCCCGCAGCCGCTGCCGGCCCCGCAGCCGCTGCCGGCCCCGCAGCCGCTGCCGGCTCCGCTGCCGCTGCCGGCCCCGCTGCCGCCCTCGCAGCCGCTGCCGCCCTCGCAGCCGCTGCCGCCCTCGCAGCCGCTGCCGCCCTCGCAGCCGCTGCCGGCCCCGCAGCCGCTCTCGCGAATGAGCTCCGCCGGCTCACGGCGCGTGGCAGAACACGCAGCCGTAGTCGGCGTTGGCGTACATGAGGTCGAAGCAGCTGCCGTCTTCACCGCGCTCCTCGAATCGGCCGAGGAGGGCGTCGGGGTCGGCGAGGGCCTCCTCGACGACCCAACGGTAGGGCCACGCGTCGAAGCCGTCGGCGGCCGCGGCCTCGTCGAGGTAGGCGAGGGTGGTCTCGCGATCGCCGATCCGCGCGTAGTGCTCCGCCCAGTGATAGGCCATGCCGGGGAGCGCCCACGGCGCGTGCTCGGTGTTGCGCTCGCAGAAGTCCGCGCCGCGGCACTCCCACTCGTCGATCGCCTCGATCACCCGCGCCGGAACGCCGGTCGAGAGCGGTAGGCCGATCGCGGTGCCGCTGATCGAGGGCACGTTGCCGAGAGGGTCGGCGCGGATCTCTCGCTCCGCCGCGTCGTACAGCTCCACCGCGCGCGCGTCGTCGCCGGTGACGTGGGCGACGGCGATCTCCATCGACGCCTTCCAGCTGACGACGATGGGATCGTCGGGCGCGAGGCGCTCGGTCTCCTCGAAGTCGGGGACCACGCCGGCGACGAAGCGGATCCGATCGTCGCCCACGTCCTCCTCGATCGCGATGGCCATCGCGAGCTGCCCGCGGCGGAAGTAGACGTTGGCGCGCTCCCGGGAGAGCGCGGGATCGCCCGGCGCGTGCGCGTCGAGGACGGCGCCGAAGTCGGCGTGCGCGTCGACCCGATCGGCGCGGTCGACCTGGAACACGCGCCAGTATCGAGCCTCCACGCACTCGTAGGCGCGCGCCTCGGAGAGCTCGAGGCAGTCGGCGGTGAAGGGCTCCGGCTGCGCGCAGCCGAGGCAGAGGAAGAGCGAGAGCGAGACGCGGGACATGGGACCTCCAGAGCAAGGTCCGAGCTCTCCGGCGGGCGGGAGATGGGGATGGGATGGGAGACCCGCCGAAGAGCTCAGAACGGGAGATTGGCGTTGAGCACGATGTCGAAGGGCACGTCCCCGGCGCGATCGACGGTCACGCTCGGGGAGGCGAGGCCGTCGAGCGAGACGAGGTCGCCGCGGTCGGGGCCCGGGTTGGCGGCGTCGACGGTGCCGTTGTCGTCGAGGAACGCGGTCACGAAGTACGGCTCCGCGCGCGGAGGGACCTCGTTCACGCGGTAGGAGACGGTCGCGTCCGGCGCGCGCAGATCGGCGTCCTCGACGAGGGCACGGCCGACCAGGACCGCGTCGTCGCGGTTCAGCACCGGGTCGCGATCGAACACCGCGACGTAGACGTGGCCGACCCCGCCGGCGCGTGGCTCCGCGGTCCGGCGGATCGACCCGACGAGGCTCCCGCCCCCGGCGGGCGCGGCGGCGTCCCGGTCGGAGCCCCGCCCGGAGTCCACCCGCCCGGAGTCGGTCTCGCCAGCGTCGACGACCGGCGGGGCCGCGGTCGCGTCGGGCGCGGCGGCGTCGACCGAGCCGGGGGCCTCGCCGTCGCACGCGATCACGAGCGCGGTGACGAGGCAGGTGAGGACGACGGGAGAGAGGTGAGTGCGGTGGGTCACGCGGCGCACCCTATGTCAAAAGTTGGAAGTGCGACTTCTTACTGAATCCTTAACCACGGCTGTCGCCGGGACGGCGGCTCCGGCTATCGTCGGGTCGGGATGCTCCCCGCCCTGCTCATGACGCTCGTCGAGGCCGTGGTCCTGGCCGGCGTCTTCGCCTACCTCTACCGGTCGCGCCGCGAGCCGTTCCTCGGCTGGTGGACGTCGGCGCTCGCCGCGACCGCGCTGCGACACGGCATGAGCGTGGCGGCGGCGCTGTCGGGCGTCGCGGTCTTCACCACGCTCGAGCAGCTCGCGGCGCTCGGCCAGGCGCTCCTCGTGCTCGCGGGCGCGCTCACGCTCACCGGCCGGCGGGTGCCCCGACGCCTCGGCGCGCTGGCGCTCGTCGGAGCGGCGTGGATCGTGATCGGACACACGCTCGCGCTCCCGTTCCTCGCGCTCACCCTGCCGACCTTCGTCTTCCTCGGGCTGACCAGCGTCGCGTCCGGGGTCCTCGTCTGGCGGGCGGAGCGCACGAGCGCCCGCTGGTTCGCCGGGGCGGTGCTCGTCGTCTGGGGGCTGCATCAGCTCGACTACCCCTTCCTCCGCCCGATCCCGTCGGCCGCGCCCTGGGGCTACGCGCTGGCCGCGGTGCTCGAGCCGCTGATCGCGGTCGGCTTCCTCGTGGTCGCCAACGAGCGGGCGCTCCGGGACGAGCGAGACCTCGCCCGCCGGCACCGCGCGCTGCTCGACAACTTGCCGGTCGGTGTGTTCGAGGTGTCCCTCTCCGGGCGGGTGGGCAGCGCCAACCCCGCGCTCGCTCAGATGCTCGGGTTCGACTCGGTCGAGGCGCTCCTCGAGGCGGACCTCGCGCGCCACCTGGCCGAGCAGCAGGACGACGAGGGCCGCCGGCTCCGCGAGGCGGTGGCGTCGTCGAGCCCGACCGAGCTGCAGCTGCGGCGCGTCGACGGCAGCCCGCTCCGCGCGGTCGTGCACGGGACCCTGGTGGAGGACGCCGAGGGCCGGCCCTCGCACTTCGAGGGGATCCTGCGCGACGTCACCGAGCGCCGCCGGCTCCAGGAGATCCTCGATCGGCAGCGCAACATGGAGGCCCTCGGGCGCCTCGCGGGCGGCGTGGCCCACGACTTCAACAACCTGCTCACCGTGATCCGCGCCGGCACGAGCCTGCTCCTCTCGCAGCCCATGCGGCCCGACGACCAGACGCGCTGGGTCTCGGACATCGACGACGCGGCGGGGCGCGCGGCGCAGCTCACCCGCAAGCTGCTCGGCCTCGCGAGCGGCCGGGTCGCCCAGACGGTGGACGTGGACGTGGTCGACGCTCTCCGCGGGGCGCGTCCCATGCTCGAGCGCCTCTGCGGCGACGGGGTCGAGCTCTCGCTCCAGCTCGAGGCGGCGCCGACGCCGGTGCGGCTGGAGGAGGGCGCCCTCGATCAGATCCTGCTCAACCTCACCACCAACGCGCGCGACGCGATGCCCGAGGGAGGCTCCCTGCGCGTGTCGTGCGGCCGGATCGTGCTCGGCAGCGAGGAGGGCGCGGCCATCGCGCTGCCCGAGGGGGCCTACGTGCGGCTTCGCTTCGAGGACGACGGACGCGGCATGGACCGGGAGACCCAGCGGCGCGTCTTCGAGCCCTTCTTCACGTCGCGCGCCGACGAGGGCGGCATGGGGCTGGGCCTCGCCACCGTCTTCGCGCTGGTCAACGGCGCCTCCGGTCGCATCGAGGTGGAGAGCGAGCCCGGTCGGGGCAGCGTGTTCTCGATCTACTGGCCGCTCTCGGCCGAGAGCGAGGCGATCGCGCCGGCGGCCCGGGCGGGCGCCGACCGGGTGCTGGTCGTCGACGACGAGGCCGCGGTGCTCGAGGCGGTGGGCTCGATGCTGGAGCGCGGCGGCTTCGAGGTGAGGTGCGCGACCGGGCCGGACCAGGCGCGGCGGATCGCGGCGGCGGATCCCGAGATCGACCTGGTGCTCTGCGACGTGCACCTCGGCGCCGAGGACGGCCCGGCGCTCGCCGACGCGCTCGCCGAGCTGCTCCCGCAGGCGACCTTCCTCTTCATGTCCGGCTACCCCGAGGCCTCGCTCGACGAGCGCGTCCTGGCGCGCCTGATCGCCAAGCCGTTCACCATGCGCGAGCTCTTCGCCCGCATGCGCGCGCTCGGCGTCGATCCGCCCGAGCGGAGCGAGCGTTGATGCGCAACCTCGCGTTCTTTCTCTACGCCCTCGTCTGCCTCGCCGCGATCACCTGGCCGGGGCTCGGCTGGCTCACCGCGCGGGCCCCCGCGCTCGTGCTCGGCGTGCCCACGAGCCTGGCGTGGAACGTCGGCTGGGTGGTGCTCACCTTCTTCGTGCTCGGCGCCTACCACCTGACGGGGCGGCGACGATGAGCGGCGCGATCGTCGTCTCCGTCTGCGCGGTCTACCTGCTCGCCTGCGTCGCGCTCGGGACCCTGTCGAGCCGGGGCAAGGCGGCCAGCACGAGCCTCTACGTGGCCGGGGACCGCGGGCTCGGCCTGCTGCTGATGTACTTCATCACCGGCGCGACCATCTTCAGCGCGTTCGCCTTCCTCGGGCTGCCCGGCTGGGCGTACTCGCGGGGCGCGGCCGCCTTCTACATCCTCGGCTACGGGGCGCTGGGCTTCGTGCCCTTCTACTTCCTCGGCCCGCGCGCGGCGCGGCTGGGGCGAGCGCGCGGCTTCGTGACCCAGGCGGAGATGATCGCGGCGCGCTTCGAGACGCCGGCCCTCGCGGGCGTGATGGCGCTGGTGAGCGCGGTCGCCTTCGTGCCCTACCTCGCGCTCCAGATGAAGGGCGCGGGCCTGGTGCTCGAGACGGTCACCGACGGCGCGGTCCCGGAGGCGCTCGGAGCCGCCATCGTCTACGGGGTGGTCCTCGTCTACGTGCTGAAGAGCGGGGTGCTCGGCGTCGGCTGGACCAACACCTTCCAGGGCGTGTTCATGATCGCGCTCGCGTGGGGCCTCGGCCTCTACCTGCCCGCGCTCCGGCACGGCTCGGTGACGGCGATGTTCGAGGAGATCGCGGCGTCGCGGCCGGAGCTGCTCGCGGCGCCCGGCCTCACGTCGTCGGGCGAGCCGTGGCACTGGGCCGAGTACAGCAGCGCCGTGATCGTGAGCATCATCGGCTTCAGCGCCTGGCCGCACCTGTTCATGAAGGCGTTCACCGCGAAGAGCGACGAGACGCTGCGCCGCACCGTGCTGCTCTACCCGACGTTCCAGATCTTCCTGGTGCCGCTCTTCCTCATCGGCTTCGCCGGGGTCGGCTTCGCGCCGGCGCCGGATCAGGCCGATCAGATCCTCCCGCACCTGCTCATGCGGCTCGAGCTGTCGCCGTGGCTCGTCGGGCTCTTCTGCGCCGGCGCGCTCGCGGCGAGCATGTCGAGCGGCGACGCGATGCTGCACGCGGTGGCCTCCATCACCGTGCGCGACGGCTGGGTCACCGCGCTCTCGCGGCGCCTCTCGCCGGATCGCGAGCTCGGCGCCATCCGCGCGCTCGTCGCCCTCTACCTCGTCGTCGCCTACGGCGTCGCGATCCTCTACGACGGCTCGCTCGTCTTCCTCCTCCTGAGCGCCTACGGCGCGGTCGTGCAGTTCATGCCCGCGCTGATCGCCTGCCTCTACGTCGAGCGGGCCACCGGGGCGGGCGTGCTCGCCGGGCTGCTCGGCGGCTCCGCGCTCACCGTGCTCTTCGTCGCCTTCCCCGAGCTGCGGCCGCTCCCGATCCACGCCGGGCTCTACGGCGTGACCCTCAACGTCGCGCTCCTCGCCGGGGTGTCCGCCCTCGGTCGGCCGCGCGCCTCCAGCCAGACGTTCCTGCGCGAGGCGGCCGGGGCCGACGCGGGCCAATGAGAGTATGCTGAGCGCGTGCGCTTCGCCTACCTCGTGTCGACGCTGCTCGCGTTCGCCGGATGCGCCGAGCCGCAGCCCGAGCCGTTCAGCCGCTCGCTCGTGATCCAGCGGCTCACCGTCGACGCGGTGACCCAGCCCGGGGAGCTCTTCCGCCGCAACCCCGAGCTCGCGGCCCAGTTCGAAGATCTCTTCGAGCTCGTGGCTTGCGGCGGTGGCCAGCCCGTGGCGCTCCACATCGAAGGCGAGGTCGTCGACGGCCAGGGCTTCGGCACGGCGAGCTTCGTGCTCACCACGGTCGAGGAGGGCGAGCCCTGTGACGGCGCGGGGATCCTGCTGGTGCAGCCGGTGAGCTACGAGGACGCCCGCACGCGCGACGTCCGGGTGCGCGGTCCGGTGTTCATCGACGGCGCGACGGTCGACGGGCGCATCCCGCTCGGCCGCTTCCAGATCGGCGACGCGACCCTCGGCGCCTTCCCCACCTGGTGGGCGCTGACCGTGCGCGGGCGGGAGCTGAGCTCGCGCGGCCCCGGCTCCGACGGCCCCGGCTTCGCGTTCAACACCGGCGAGGCCGACACCGTCTGGCCGCCGCAGCAGCTCGCCGGGTTGACGGTGGTCGAGGGCGACGCGCGCTCCGTGCTCGACATGCTGATCGTCGAGGATCTCCAGCCCGACGTGGACCTCGACGAGGACGGGCTCGAGCGCTGGATTGCCGAGGGCGGCGAGGTGGTCGGCTGCCGGGAGGCGGGGGCGGAGGAGCGGCGGCCTCTCGCGGAGTGCACGCCCGAGAACGGCTTCGTCGACGGCTACGATCTCCGGCTGCGCTTCCGCCTCGAGCCGGTCGACCTCAGGGAGTGATCAGCGGGCAGTCGCACCAGACCGCGACCTCCTCGATGGTGCCCAGCTCGATCACCCCGTCGCCGAGGCTCTCGCAGCGCAGCGCGAGGTTCCCGTCGCAGTCGTCTCCGGTCCAGCCGGTGATCAGGATGTCGACGCCGTCCGAGGGCGAGCCGCGCCGCAGGTACTTGAGGTCGATCAGGTCACTCCAGCCGCAGAGGCGCTCCCCGGTGGTGGCGTGCAGCGCGGGGATGCAGTCCGGCTCCACCCCCTGGGTGCCGTCGACCCGGAGCAGCTCCGTGCGAAACGAGCCGACCGCGCCCAGGGGACAGGCCGGCTCGGGCGCGCCGCCGTCGACCTGCGCGTCGCCGCACATGCCCGGCACCTGGAAGGCGAGGTCGACGCGGCGGAAGCCGCTGTCGCTGCAGCCGGCCGCGAGCACGAGCGCGGCCAGCCAGGCCCATCGCTCAGAAGCCATCGGTCACCGATCCCCCGACCAGGTGTACGTCCGGCTCGACCAGCACGATCAGCGCCGCGGTCACGAGCACGAAGGTGACGCCGGCCGAGACCGGCACCCAGAAATACCACTGGCCGTACCAGGGCAGGGTGGGCTCGGGCAGGGTCTGCTCCAGGTGAGTGAGGGCCGCGCTCGCGTCGTCGCGGTCGCGCTCGAGCGCGTCCCCGAGCGGCGCGCCGCGAGCGTCGAAGAGCGCCAGCCGGAACGCCTCCCGATCGAGCCGGAGCACGAGCAGCACGTCGGCCTCGGTCAGCGCCGCCGCCTGGGCGCGCCACAGCGGCTCGGCGTCCGGGCCTCGGCCCCGCAGCGAGCGCAAGGCGGCCTGCGCGCGCGCGGGCTCGGCGCCGGCGGTCAGCGCGATCGCGCGCTCGGTGGGCTCGCCGGCGGCCACGTTGACGAGCTGCGCCTCCGGCCGGAAGCCGTCGCGCTCGATGGTGACGTAGTGGCGTCCGGGCGACAGCGCCTCGAAGGTGGCCGGTGACGCCCGGGGCGGCGAGCCGTCGACGCTGACAGACGCGCCCGGCGGATCGGTCGTGATGCGCAGCGAGGCCGCCCGCGCGGTCTCGGCCGTCGCCTCCTCGAAGAGGGTGATCAGCTCCGGCGGATGGCGGGCCGGGTCGGGCCGGCACTCGGGGTCGACGTGGCGGCAGGTGCGCAGCTCCTCGATCGCCGCGTCCCGCTCGCCGTGCACCTGCAGCACGTTCGCGAGCTGGAGGTGGAGCGCGGCGAGGCGCTGCCGACCGGTGGCGCGCCGGGCGAGCGGCCGCAGCAGCTCGAGCGCCTCGGCGAGCTGGGTGGTCGCGCCCGCGTAGTCGAAGTTGGAGAACGCCTCGTCGGCGTCCGCCATCCGGCGCTGGGCCTCCATCTCGACCGCGTCCGTGTCCTCTCCTTCGGCGTCCGCGGCCAGGGAGGCCAGCCGGGCGAGGCTGGTCAGCTCGAGGTCCTCGCGCTCGGTGATGCGGCGCCGGAGCACCCGCTCGGCCTCCGAGCTCTCGGCGGCGTCTCCGCTCGGCACCAGCAGCACCGTCGTGGTCCGCCCGGCGCTGGCGCCTCCCCCGCAGGCCACCGAGAGCAGGGCGGCGCAGGTCACGGCCATGCTAACGTGGAGGCGAGGTCGCCGATGGCCGCTTCGACTCGCTTCGACCGCTACGAGATCCTCGCGCCGCTCGGCGTCGGGGGCATGGGGGAGGTCGTGAAGGCCCGCGCGGTCGGGCCGCACGGCTTCGAGAAGATCGTCGCCATCAAGCGCATCAAGGCGGAGTGGGCGCAGCAGGAGTCGATGGCGCAACGCTTCATCCGTGAGGCGCAGATCGCCGCGCGCTTGCAGCACGCGAACATCGTTCAGGTCTTCGACTTCGGTCGTCACGAAGACGAGCTGTTCATCGTCATGGAGTTCGTCGACGGGCAGAGCGTCGACACCATCCTCGCAGCGCTCGCGGCGAAAAGGAAGAGGCCGACGCTCGCCCAGACGCTGCAGATCGGGCTCGACGTCGCGCGGGCGCTCGACTCGGCGCACTCGCTCGTCGGCAAGGACGGCGAGCCAGCCGGCGTGATCCATCGCGACGTGAGCCCGGCCAACGTGCTCGTCGGCCGGCAGGGCGTGGTCAAGCTGACCGACTTCGGCATCGCCGCCTTCTCGTCGCACGAGGCCCGCACGTCGCTCGTCGCGGGCAAGCCGCTCTACATGGCGCCCGAGCAGATCCGCGGGGAGGCGCTCGACGCCCGCTGCGATCTCTTCGCGGTCGGCATCCTGCTCTACGAGATGATCACCGGGGAGCGGCCCTGGAAGGGCATGGTCGATCCTTCGGTCGACGCGACCCTGGAGGACATGGACTACCAGGCCCCCTCGCTCCTCTCGACCGGGGTGCCCCCGGAGGTCGACGCGCTGGTGGAGCGGCTGCTGCAGCCCGATCGCGAGGCCCGGGTGGAGACGGCGCGCGAGCTGACCAAGGAGATCCTCGCGGTCAGCTACAAGTGCCAGATCGTGCTCGACCCGGGGGAGCTGAGGCCGCTCGTCGGCGACGAGGCCCCGGACGCGCACGCGCCGACCCAGCCGTCGAACCCGAGCCGGATCGAGACCCTGGTCGCCACCGGGGTGTCGCCCGACGGGGTGACGATGCTCGCGCCGGGGTCGGAGCCGGAGGTCGTGGCGCGGGTGAAGCCGGCCTCGTCCTCGTCGTCCGAGAAGCGCGAGCTGCCGATGTGGGCGTTCGCGGCGCTGATGCTCGCGGTGGTCGGCGGGGCGGTGGTCTGGGCCCTGTCAGGGACGGGAGGCGAAGGGGAGGCCGAGGCGCAGATCGCGAGCGCTTCGTCCTCGGGCTCGGGGGTGTCCGAAGCCGAAGCCGAAGCCGCAGCCGAGTCCGAAGCCGAAGCCGAGGCCGAAGCCGCAGCCGAGTCCGAAGCCGCAGCCGAGACCGAAGCCGCCGCCGAGACCGAGTCCGAGTCCGAGTCCGAGTCCGAGTCCGAGTCCGAGTCCGAGTCCGGGTCCGAGTCCGTCGCCGAGTCCGCCGCCGAGTCCGAGTCCGCCGCCGAGTCCGAGGCCGTGGGCGAGGCCGCGGTGGGGGCCGAGCCTGCGTCGGCGGTGGGGGGCGCGCGCTCGGGTGGGGGGCGGCGGGCGACGGGGGCGGCGGAGGAGGGCCGCGAGGTGGCGGAGGCGCCGCGGGGGGCGGTGGACGGGGTCGGGACGCTCGACGTGTTCACCCGGCCGTGGGCGCAGATCTGGATCGACGGCGTGCAGCACGGGCGCAACGCGCCGGCGCGCGGGATCGAGGTCCCCGCCGGGGCGCACACCGTCCGGCTCGTCAACCCGGTCCTCGGGCTGGAGGAGACGCGGCGGGTGAGCGTGCCGCCCGACGGGCGGGTGCAGGTGCGCGTGTTCCTCGACGGCTCCGAGCCCTGACGTCACTCCGAGGCGCGACCCGAGCGGCGCACCCTCAGGCGGACCCGGGGATCGTGGATGGCGACGACCTCGATGTTGCGAGGGAGGTGGACGGCGCTGGGCTTGACCCGGAAGCCGCGGCGGCCCTCGAGCACGCGGCCGGCGTCGATCAGGACGCGGCCGTCCTCGGGCTGGAGGCTCCACAGCCGCATGCGCGGGCCGTTGAGGGTGACCTCGACCTCGGCGGGGCGCGCTTCGGTGAGCTCGAAGCCGTCGGGCAGGTTCATCACCTCCACCGGGAGGGTCAGCGTCCGCTCGGCGCGGGAGACGCCGGGCGCGACGAACGCCCACAGGAGGCCGGCGAGCGCCGCGCCCACCGCCACGTCGAGCCAGGGGCCGGCGCGCCGCCAGCGGGGGCCGCTCTCGCCTCGCTCGCCGGAGATCTCGCGGCCGAGGCGCTCTCTCAGGGTGGCGAGGATCGCGTCCGGCGGGACCGGCTGGATGGCTCCGCGCTCGGCGAGCGAGACCGTCCCGCGCTCCTCCGAGACCACCAGCGCCAGCGCGTCGCAGCGCTCCGCGAGGCCCAGCGCCGCGGCGTGACGGGTGCCGCCCGGGCCGAGCGCGGCGTGGTCCGAGGACAGCGGGAGGTGCACGCCGAAGCGCGTGAGGCGGCCGCCCTCGACCACCACCGCGCCGTCGTGTCCGGGCGAGCTCGGGTCGAAGAGGCTGAGCACCAGCGGCTCGCTGATGCGCGCGTCCAGCTCGTGGCCGCCGGTGAGGCAGTGCTCGATGGCCTGCTCGCCCGGGAACACCAGCAGCGCCCCGATGCGCGCGTCCGCCATCTGCCGGACCGCGGCGATGATCGCGTCGACCTCGGGCTCCGAGTGATCGCCGCCGCGTCGCCGGGAGAACCACGCCGCGAACGACTCGAAGCCGTGGCGGAGCTCGGCCTGGAACGCGATCGCGAGGCAGATCGCGACCGCGGCGAACGACACCTGCAGGAGCCACGACGCGGTGCCGAGACCGAGCAGCTGGGTGACCACGAGGAGCGCCCACAGCCCGCCGAGCGCGACGCCGGCGACCCCCATGCGGCTGCGCCGTACCAGGTACGACGCCGCGGTGAGGAGCAGCGCCGCCACGACGAAGTCGAGGACCGACAGGATGTTCACGGCCTTCGTGACCGTATGCCCCGTTCCGGGCTTCGGAAGCGGTCAGAAGCGCCCGGACACCTGCATCGCGCCGCCGCCGGGGAGGGGCACCACGCCGAGCCGCGCGCCCGGATCGTCCGCCTCGTCGAGGCCGAGGAAGACGAGCAGGGTCAGGCCGTAGCAGCCGATGGACGCCAGGGTGTAGCCGATGGAGTCGGCCCCGAAGTCGCCGTCCACCAGCCAGCTGGTCACCGCCGCGATGGCGCCGAGGCCGCCGAGGGTCGAGAAGATGGCCGCCGTCCAGGGCCAGCCCGGCGCGCGGCTGTAGAGCTTCACGTCGCCGGTCAGGGCGCCGGCCATCATGAAGAGGCCCACGCCGCCGAACGCCGCCGAGAACAGGTAGGCCAGCGTCGCGCCTCCGATCAGCTCGCCGTCCACCGAGGGGGCCTCGAGGAGCACCGCGGTCGTGCCGGCGATCCCGAAGCCGCCGAGCACCGCGAACCCGAAGCCCAGCATGAAGGGCACCGGCGCCGGCAACAGCTCGGGCGCCGGTCGAGGGGGCGGGGGCGGCGGCGCCCAGACCAGGGGAGGCGGCGCGGCCTGCGGAGGAGGGGGCGCCGGCGCGGTCTGCGGCGGAGGCGGCGGCACGTCCACCGTGCGCGGATCCTCCGCCTGCGCGCGCGCCTCGAGCGGGCAGGCCGTCACCCCCACCAGCAGCGCGAGGAGCAGAGACATCGTGCCGCGCATCGCGGCCCATCGTATCAGGCGACCGAGTCGGCGTACGGGGAGAGGCGCAGGTTGCGCATCGCGGCCTCGAGGGGCGCCAGGGGCCAGCGCGCGTCCTGGGGCTCGACGGGGGCGCCGCGGCGGGCCATCGCCCGGGCGGCGAGGATGCGGGTGGCGCGGTCCCGGAGGCCGTGGCTCAGGGGGCGACCCTCCACCGCGAGGCGGTGGCCGTGGGCCAGGCTGCGCAGGTAGAAGGCCTCGGCCGCCGGATCGGTCGCCTCGAGCGGCCACGGCGGGTCGGCCAGCGCCTCGGCGATCCAGGCCGCCACCGCGCGCGATCGATCCGAGCCCCCGCGCCAGGTCGCCTCGACGCCGGCGACGTCGCGGGCCCGCGCGCCGAGCGCCGAGAGCCAGGGGAGCGCCTCGTCCCGGGCCGGCGCGACGGCGGCCTCCACGGTGGCGCCCTCGAGCCCGCGCGCCTCGATGTGGGCCGCGAGGCCCCAGGCCACCGCCGCCGCGTCCTGCGTTCCGTCGAGCGCGTCCACCAGCGCCGCGCTGAAGGCGCGCAGGGCCGCGACCGAGCCGGCCCGCATCGGTGAGAGGGGCACCGGGTCGGGCACGTGCACCACCGTCGCCTGCGGCCCGAGCTCCGCGAGCGTGCGCGCGCCCGGGTCGACGAGCGGCGCCGCGTCGTCGCTCGGCCGCTCGGCGCTCGCGTAGACGCAGCTGCACTCGGGGAGCGCGCTGACCCGCACCGCGACGCCGTCGTCCACGAGCATGGCCGGATAGAAGCGGCAGGGGAACGGCTTGGCGAGCGCGCCGTCCCGGCGATGCAGCCCGCAGAGCCCGTCGCCTTCGAGGAAGAGGCAGCGCCCCTCGACCTGCGCCACCGCGAGCGCCCAGCTCTCGGGATCGCCGCCGCTCAGCGGGGTGAACGCCTCGTCGGCGGGCAGCGGCAGCGTCATGCGCTCGGCGGTCACCCGGGCCCGGAGCGCCTCGAGGCGGGTGAACGTCACGCTGCCGTAGGTGCGGCAGCAGCTCCCGTTGCCGTCGCACGCGAAGCGGTAGCCGGGCAGCGGCTCGAGGGGGCGGCGCTCGTCGCGCGCGGGCGCGTCGACCGGGGCGGGCGGCGCGGGCTGCGGGATCCCGTCCACCAGCACCCCCGCCTCGGCGAGGCCCTCGAGCAGCGCGCGCAGATCCGCCTCCCCGCGGTAGAGCCCGCTGCGCGCGGCCGCGAGGCAGAGGGCGTCGAGGTCCCGCGTGCCGTCCGCCTGGCGCAAGACCATCCAGCTCGCGGGCTCGATCTCGAGCACGACGTCGCGCCGCGGGTCGTGCAGGATCACCTTGGCCTCGCCGTCCGCGAGGTGGAGCCGCGCGAGGACCTCCGGGGCGAGGCGGGGGCGCTCGGGGATCGTCACGAGGCGCCCTCCCAGCCGAGCGCCTCCGCCGCGAAGCGGGCCGCCTCTCGCACCGGCGCCTCGTCGCTCTCGAGCGCCTCCTCGATGACGCGCGTCGCCGCCGGGCTCGTCGCGCCGACCACCCCGAGCCAGCAGAGCGCGCGCACCCGGTCGGTCGCGGCCAGCTCCAGCACCGCCGCCTCGCTCAGGGTGGGCAGCGTCTCGCGGGCCGCGTCGGCGAGGGCGTCCGGGTCGTGCCCGGACAGCACCAGATAGCGCGCGTCGACGCGGTGGTCGTCCACGAAGGTGATCAGCGCCTCGCCGGTCGCGTACACCACCTGCCGCGGGCGCCCGTCGCGCCGCGGGTAGACGTTCGCGAGCGACCACCCGAGGGCGAGCGCCGCCGCGTCGACCTCGTCCCGCCCGGCGGGCGGCGTCAGCAGGATCCGCATGTGGGCCGGAGGGTACCCGAAGCGCGGTCAGTTCGCGCCACGACGCAGGACCCGGCCGCCGCGCGCGCCGGTGTGCCGGCCGTCCTTCACGGTCCAGGCGCCGTTCACGAAGACGTGGTCGATGCCCTCCGGCGGGTTGCGCGGGTCGGCGTAGGTCGCGTGGTCCTTCACCGCCGCCGGCCGGAAGAGCACCAGATCCGCGCGCGCGCCGGGCCGGAGCACGCCGCGGTCGGGCAGGCCGAGCTTCGCCGCGACCATGCCGGTCATCTTGTGCACCGCCTCCTCGAGGGTCAGCAGCCCGAGCTCGCGCACGTAGTGCTCGAGCACCCGGGGGTAGGTCCCGTAGGTGCGCGGGTGCGGCTTGCCCTCGCGCTGCGGGAAGCCGTCGGTGCCGAGCATCGTGAACGGGTGCTTCATCACCCGCTGCACGTCGCCCTCGTCCATCACGTGCGCGATCGCGGCCACCGCGGTCTCCTCCTCGACGAGGAGATCCATCATCGCCTCGTAGAGGGGCTGGCGACGGGACCGGGCCATCTCCGCGAGGCTCATGCCCTCGTAGTGGTGCTGCGTCTTGGTCGAGCTGATCACGATCACCTTCGACAGCTCGCGCAGGAGCAGGGGCAGGAGCAGGCGCTTCGGGAAGATGCGGTCGAGGACGCCGGGGAGCTTGGCGAAGCCGAGGAGGCGCGCCTTGCTGTCCTCCACGATGCGGGCGCGCGTCGCCGGGTCCTGCAGTCGCTCCAGCAACGCGTCTTGCTTGCCCTCGAAGGCCCAGAGCGGGACGAACATCGCGCTGAGCACGGTCGACCCCGCGGTGTAGGGGTAGACGTCGCTGTGCACGTCCACTCCGTCCTCGCGCGCCTGCTCGAGCAGCCTCAGGGTGGCCTTCGTCTTGCCCCAGTTGAAGCGCCCGGCCGCCTTGTGATGGCTGATCTGGACGCCGACGCGCGCCTCGCGCCCGACCGTCAGCGCCTCCTTCACCGAGGGCACGAGCCGGGTGCCCTCGTCGCGCATGTGGGTCGCGTAGAAGCCGCCGTAGGGGTGGCAGACCTTGGCCAGCTCCACCAGCTCCTCGGTCCGGGCGAAGGCCCCCGGCGGGTAGACGAGCCCGGTGGAGAGGCCGAAGGCGCCCTGCGAGAGCTGCGACTCGACCAGCTCTCGCATGGAGGCCATCTCGGCGGCCGTCGGCTCGCGCTCCTCCATGCCCATGACCGCGCCGCGCACGTTCCCGTGCGGCACCAGGCACGCGACGTTCACGCTCACGCCGTCGCCGTGGAGCCGGTCCGCGTAGGCGTCGAGGTCGCGGTAGCAGCTGCCGCCCTGCTCGCCGAAGATCATCGGCTGGATGAGCGCGTAGAACTCCTCGACCCGCGCGTTGGCCGGCGTCAGCCCGAGGCCGCAGTTGCAGACCACCTCCGTGGTCACGCCCTGCAGCACCTTCGCGCTCGCGTCGGGCTGCCCCGGGAGCGTGAAGTCGGAGTGCGAGTGCATGTCGATGAAGCCGGGCGCGACGACGGCGCCGTCGGCGTCGAGCGTCTCGTCCGGCGTCAGGGTCGTCTCGCCGAGCTCGGCGACGTGCTCGTCCTCGATCAGCACCGCGCCTTCGCGCGCCGGCGCCCCCGTGCCGTCGACGATCCGCGCGTTCTCGATCCGGAGCCGCATCGCTGTCCCCCCGTGAGTCTCTAGGTCCCTTCGAACGAGAGGCTACCGGTGCTGCACGTCGTCTCTCCACGTCGGATCTCGAACTTCACCTTGGCGCCGCTCCGGCTCAGGACCACCGTCAGCCGGTGCCCGGGCCGGATGGCCTCCTTGAACTTGAGGCGGCGCACGTCGGTGAGGGCGCCGAGCTCGGGCCACGCCTCGCGGACGCGGTCGTGCACCATCGGGAGCAGCTGCGCGATCCCCGGGAGGATCGGATCGCCCTCGAAGTGCCCCTCGCAGTAGTCGACGTCGGCGGGCACCTCGACCGCGACGGTGCAACGGTCTCCGTCGCACACGATCGGGCCGAACGCGAGCAGGCTCACTTCGCTACCCCGCTCACTTCGCTACCCGGCTCATTTGGCGACCCCGATCGCCCGCAGCCGCTCCATCAGGAAGTCCTGGGCGCCCACCGGCGGCGGGTCGTCGTCGCCCTGGCAGGGCGGCAGGACCTCGAGCGTCGCCTCGACGTGCGGGTGCACGAAGAACGGCATCGAGTAGCGAGCCTCGGGCTCGCCGTCCGGGTTGACCACCCGGTGCGTCGTCGCGGGGAGCGCGCCGTTCGTGATCCGGCTCATCATGTCGCCGGTGTCGACGATGATCTGCCCCTCGATCGCGTGGATCGGGAGCCACTCCCCGTCGCGGGTCAAGAGCTCCAGCCCGCTCTGCGGCGAGGGCGGCAGCAGGGTCATCAGGTTGATGTCCTCGTGCTCCGCGGCCCGCATCGCGCCCGGGGCGTCGAAGCCGTCGCACACCGGGTAGTGGATGACCCGGAGCACCGAGTTTCCGTCTCGGGCGAGGTCCGGCAGCCGGTCGCGCTCGACCCCGAGGTGCCCCCCGACGGCGGCGAGGAGCCGCGCGGCCACCCGGTCGAGCGCCTCGAAGAGGGCGAGGGTGTGAGCGCGCAGGCCGGGGATCTGCTCGGGCCACTGGTTGGCCATCAGGCCCTTCCGGCGGGGGTGGTCGGGATCGGCCTCGCGCCCCACGTGGAAGAACTCCTTGAGGTCCGGGACCGCGCGATCCTTCGCGTGCTCGACCCCGAACGACGTGTAGCCGCGGGCGCGACCCTCGTCCGGGCGCTCGTAGCGGCGCTTGGCGGCCTCCTCGAGCGCGAAGAAGCGCGCGAAGTCCGCGTACACGTCGTCGAAGACGCGCTGCGGGATGCCGTGGTCCTCGACGGCCACGAAGCCGAGGTCGCGCAGCGCGTTGCCCAGCTGGGCCTCGAAGCGCTCGGGGTCGCGCTCGCCGTCCGCGAGCGACACGACGGGGATGGTCTGTTCCATCGGTCGCCGGAGCCCTACACCGAATCCCCTTGAGCGGCGACCCCGCGTGCGTATTTCGCCGGCATGCATCGCTCCGAAGCCGAAGGGCTCGAACAGTGTGCGTCCTGCGGCGCCGAGGTCGCGGCCGAAGACCGGGTCTTCGCCATCTCCGACGAGGAGATCCTCTGCTTCGCGTGCGCCATCCAGCGCGGCGGCGCGTTCGACGATCCCCACGACCGCTGGTCCAAGGAGCCCGACGTCACGGATCTCCGGCCCACGCGACCCTGAGCCCGGTCACAGCCAGACGAAGGCGAGCTGCCGGCCGATCGTCGCCGAGACGACGAGGGTCAGCGCGAGCAGGGCGGCGCGCGCCCGGGGCGAAGCGTCCCGCAGCCCGGCGGCGGCCGCGATCCAGAGGCCCGGCAAGAAGATCGACCACAGCCGGAAGGTCTCCCCCGGCGTCACCCCGCAGACCGCCACCACCACCGGCGGCAGGAGCGCGAGCAGGCGGAGGCGGAGCGGCGCGCGGAGCGCCAGCCAGGGGAGGGTGAAGGCGCCGGCGAGCGCCCAGTCCGCGAGGTCCCAGCCGAGGGTTCGGGGCAGCCGCCGGTCGGCGAGCAGCTCCAGGTGCTCGGCCTGGTTCGCGAGCGCGACCTCCAGGGTGGCGAGCGGATCGAAGTCGGTGATCAGCGAGAACACGACGTGGCAGCCGACGGCCACGGCGGCCGCGCCGAGGGCCGGCCTCCACGCGTGCCTCCACGCGTGACTCCACGTGGGCTTGGTCGTGGGCCCGGCGCCGAGCAGCACCGCGGCCGGCAACCCGAGCAGCACGAGCGTGTAGGCCAGCTGGCTGAGCGCGAACGCGAGCACCCCGGTGAGCGCGATCGCCCAGCGCGCGTCCGGGCTGCGGTGCACGGCCCAGAGGAAGAGGCAGGCGAGGGGCACGTAGGCGGCGTCGAAGGAGGGCGCGAAGGCGGCGATCGTCGGGCTGAGGGCGGCGAAGGTCGCGGCGAGGAAGGCGGAGCGCGGCGCGAGCGCCCGACCGAGGCCGTGCACCGCCCAGGGTGACGCGGCCGCGGCGACGGTGAGGAGGGCGGCCATGAGCGCGGCCGGCGCGACGGTCGCCGCGCGGGCGCCGCACCAGAGCGCGACCAGCCCCGGCGGGTGGGTGCTCACGTGCATCGGCTGCGCGGGCAGGGTCGCCGGCCAGCGCGACCAGAGCGTCCTCGAGTCGCAGAGGGCGGCCGCGCTCGTCGCGTAGCCGTGCACCGTCTCGCTCTCGAGCAGCGCGACCATCACGCGCAGGTCGCCGCCGCGCAGCAGGTGCGGCAGGAGGCTCGCGGCCCCGGCGGCCACGCAGAGCCACCCGACCGCGAGCCGCCCGCGCCGGGCGCGCTGCCACGCCGCGAAGAAGAGCGGCGTGCCCACCGCGAGCCCCCACAGCGGCCAGAAGCGCGCCGCGGCGACCGACGTCCACGGCCAGCGGAAGTAGTCCGGCCCCGCGACCGCGGGGACCTCCAGCTGCAGGAACACGAGCCCCGCGACGCCGAAGACGGCGGCCGCTCCGAGGGCTCCGCGCCGGGCGTCGAGGCGCGCCCCGAAGGCCCGGGCGAAGATCGCGAGCGCCGCCCCCGCGGCCACCGGCGCGAGCCACACGTGGGCCGGCCCGAGCGCCTCGCCGAGCAGCTTGACGCCCTGCTCGACCGCGATGCGCGCGTTGTCGTGCACGAGCCGACCCAGCCGCGCGCCGCCCGGATCGATCGGGGTCGCGGCCAGACCCACGTGGAGCGCGATCCCGAGCGTGACGTCGACCGCGGCGCCGATCGCGAGCCAGCGCGCCCAGGCGCGGCTCCGGCTCGCCACCGCCGCCAGCCACCCGAGCCCGAGCAGCACCAGCGGCAGGCCGCCGATGTGCGCGACCCCGTAGGGCGACGGCCACGGATGGGCGGCCACGTTCACCGCGAGCGTGAGCGCCGCGAGCCCACCGAAGAACACCACGCTCCGGCGCGACGGGCGCCGGCGCCGCGCGCTGGCGACGAGGACGGGCAGGCCGAGCAGCCCCAGGGCGAGCACGGCGTTGGTCTGCAGGCAGAGGAAGACGACGTCGCGGATCCAGCCGAGCGTCGACGGCTGCTCGAGGATCGCGCGGTCGACGTCGCGCGCCACGTGGGGCACGAGGGTGCTCAGCAGGTTCTCGCCCACGCGGGTCACGAGCCACTCGGCGCTGGCCCCCTCCATCGCGCGGGCGGTGGTGGAGCTCCCGAGCGCCGCGGCCCGCCCGAAGGTCGCCGACGCCCACGCCAGCCAGGCCGCCAGCGGCGCGAAGAGCGACGCCGCCGCCGAGGCCCGCGCCGCGAGCGGCAGGCGGGCCGCGAAGAGGAGCCAGGCGGCGCCGATCATCGCGAAGGGGAGGGCGGAGTAGTGCGCGATCGGCGCCGCGCCGAGGCACACGCAGGCGACGAGGAGGCGGCGCCGGTCTCCGTCCCGTGACGCGCGCTCGAGGAAGAGCGCCCCGCAGACCGCGAGCGCGGCGGTCGCCGCCTTGGTCCACGGGTAGAGCGCGCCCTGGACGTAGACCGGGCTGGCCACCATCAGGGCCGCCGCCCACCACGGGCTCCGCGCGCCGGCCCCCGCGCGCTCGGCGGCCAGCCAGACGCCGAAGAACGCCGTCGCCGCGATCCAGACGCAGGACAGCTGGTAGACCGGGTAGCCGCCTCCACCGAGCAGCGCCGCGACGGCCAGGTTCGCGAGCGGCGGCCGGGACGGCATCACGTCGTCGACGAAGATCGTCGTGCCCGGAGGCGCGCGGTCGGCGAAGAGCCGGGCGCGCTCGTAGTGACCGAGCCAGTCGCCCCACCAGTCGCCGCCGCCGTAGACGCGGATCAGCGCGAGCAGCGCCAGCAACGCGGCGGTGAGCAGCGCGAACGCGAGCAGGCCCTCCCGGGCGTCGACCCACAGCCGCCGGAGCGCGCGCCGCCTCGGCCAGGCGGCCGCGAGGGCGACGAGCGGCAGCGCGAGATTCGTCCAGAGCGGGAGGCCGGCCAGGTAGGTGGCGCCCGAGATGACGCCGAGCGCCACGAGCGAGAGGCCCGCGCCGGCCGCGAGCCGCTCGGCGGCCGTCCAGGGCTGCCGCGCCACCAGCACCACGCCCGGCAGCACGCACCCGAGCGCGGCGAGGATCCAGCCGAGCGCGAAGGCTCCACCCACCGCGCGACGCTACCGCGAACCGTGCCGCGACTTCACGGGTGTCACGCGTTGTGCGTCTGAGAGTTTGCTGGAGGGTTTGGTGCAAACCCTCCCCCCATTGGGCAAAGCGCCAATGGGGCCCCCCTCCCGACTCCGTCGGCGCCTCGCGCTTCGCGCTCGCGCCGCGACCCCAGCGACGGGGCGCTGGGGGCCCTGCGGCTCGCGCTCGCGCTGCGCGCTCGCTGGCCGCCCGCTGCCGCGGGATCGAACGACTCGAGTGGCGCGTGCGGCGACCTCGCTGCGCTCGTCGCGTGCCGCGCGCGCTCACCCGCGTGCAAGCTGCGGCAACAATTGGCGCACCTCGAGCAGACCGATCCGCCCGCTTCGACCGCCGCGAACGGGGGCGCGATTGTTGCACTTTCGGCGCCGCATGAGTGACGCGCGGAGGACGCTTCGACCCGGGACCCGGCTGGCCGGACGGTACGTGCTCGGGCGACCCCTCGGTCGCGGGGGCTCGTCCATCGTCTACGCGGCCGAGCGCGCCGACGGTCGCCCCTGCGCGGTCAAGGTGCTCGACCCCGAGCCGGAGCACCGGGCGACCGAGCGAGAGCGGCTGTTCCGGGAGGCCCGCATCACCGAGAGCCTCCGGCACCCCGCGATCGTGCGGGTGCACGAGGCCGGGCCGCTCGCCGGCGGCAAGGCCTACCTGGCGATGGAGCGGCTCGACGGGATCACGCTCGAGTCGCACCTCGACGGGCGCTTCTGGATGGACCTCGAGGAGGCGCAGGCCCTCGCCGCGATCCTGCTCGACGCGCTCAGCGCCGCCCACGACGCCGGGGTCGTGCACCGCGACGTGAAGCCGGCCAACGTGTTCCTGGTGCGCGGCCAGCCGCACGCGCCCAAGCTCATCGACTTCGGCATCGGCCGCGACCTCGGCGATCCACGGAGCCGGGTGACCGCGCCCGACGTGGTCGTCGGCACGGTGGGCTACATGGCGCCCGAGCAGCTCTTCGGCGACGAGCCCACGCCGCGCACCGACGTCTACGCCGCGGGGGCCACGATCTACGAGATGCTCGCCGGCCGGCCGCCGCACGACATCGGCGGCGGGGAGATCCGCGACGTGCTCGGCGCGATGATCCGCCCGCCCGAGCCCCTCTCGAAGCTGCGCCCCGCCGTGCCTCGCGCGCTCGCCGACGGGGTCATGCGCGCCCTCGCGAAGGCGCCGCGCGACCGCTTCGAGGACTGCCGGGCCTTCGCCGCGGCGTGCGGGCTCCAGGCCCGGGCCGCCTGATCAAGGCTTGCGTTTGTGGACGATCGTCTCGTCCGGGCGGCGGCGCTTGCCGGCGTCGGTGGCCGGGCGATCCTCGACGATCTGGATCTCGGGCGCGTCGTCGTCCTCGGGATCCTCGACGATGAGGACCTCCATGGACTCCTCGTCGTCGTCGTCGTCCACGATGAGCACCGCGTCGTGCTCCTCCGGGTAGGTCCGCCGGGGCGGCACCGACTGCTCGGGCAGCCGGCCGACGCCGGGCGCGAGGCCACAGAGGAGCACGAGCGCCGAGACGTTGTCGCGCGGGACCTGGTCGACCGCGAGATCGATCAGCAGCCGCACCGCCTCGTCCGGGGTGCTCGCGAGCTGGATGGCCTGCTGGATCTGCCCGTCGTCGACCTCGTCGGTCAGCCCGTCCGAGCAGAGCACGTAGCGATCGCCCGGCATCACCTGGTGGGTGCGGACGCTGACCCGGACCTTCTCGTCCATGCCGAGCGCGTTGGTGATGACGTTGCGCGGCAGCTTCGCGGCGCTGTCGGCGTCGATGTCCGGCTTCAGCTCCAGGACGTCGTTGATGAGCGTGTGGTCCTGGGTGAGCCGCTCGAGCAGCCCGCCGCGCAGGCGGTAGCAGCGGCTGTCGCCCACGTGGCCGAGGACCAGCATCGAGTGCGCGAGGTCGAAGTAGGCGGCGACCAGGGTCGTGCCCATGCCCTTCTTCTGCTCGGAGCTCCGCGCGATCTCGATGACCTCGCGGTTGGCGCGCTGGAAGGCGGTGGCGAGGCGGCGCGCGGCCCAGGACAGGCCCATCGCGTCGTACGCCGGCGCCTCCTTCGCCTGCTCGAGCGTGGACTCGAAGTAGTGGGCCACCGTGGTGGTGGCGAGGGTCGAGGCGACGTTGCCCGCGTTGTGCCCGCCGGCTCCGTCGGCGACGAGGTACAGGTCGAGGTCCGGACGCAGCAGGACCGCGTCTTCGTTGTGCTCTCGTCCCCCGATGTGGGTGTCGCCGGCGCCGGTGACGCGAAGCGACGCCACCGCGCCCAGGCCGCGTGTCATGCCCCGAGTATATCAGGTACGACTCGGGAATCTGGCCCGACGAACGAACGAGGGCCTACCCTGGGGACGGGCATGTCGCCGAACCCGGCAGTGATCCTCGTGATCGACGACGACGAGCAGATGCTCCGGCTCGTCGAGCTGGCCTTTCGGGGGACGCGGGCGCGGGTCGTCCGGCAGCACGGCGGCTTCGGGGCGCTGACCGCCATCGCCACCCACCGTCCGGCGCTGGTCCTGCTCGACGTGACCATGCCCGGCCTCGACGGCCCGTCCCTGGTGGAGCTGGTGCGGGCCGACGGCGAGCTGAAGATGCGGCAAATATTGCCGCAGCTTCCACGCGCGTGAGCGCGTGAGATGGGGTGGGAGCCCGAGCCGGCTTTGCCGGTCGGGCGGGAGGGGGCGCATGCCCCCTCCGGGAACTGAGCGCCACCCGCGTGGTGTTCTGGTCGGCGCTCGATCGGGGCGCGCTCGAGACGATCTGCGCGCGGGCGGGCGCGGCCGGCGTCATCCAGAAGACGGTCGGCGCCACCGCGCTCGTCGATCAGGTCTGCGACTGGCTGCTCGCCTGGGACGGGGTCGAGCTGCGGCCCTGAGGGATCAGCCGGGTGAGCCACGCCGCGGCCGCGACGCCGAACACGCCGAGCACCCAGCCGCGCGCCGCGAGGGGCGAGAGGAGCGCGTGCTGGAACGCGAGGAGGGCGGCCACGAGCGCGAGGCGGTGGAGCGGCTTCCAGAGCTTCACCCGCAGCGCGCGCACCGCGCCCGGGTAGCTGGTCAGCCAGAGGGCGGCGAGCACGAGCCACGCGAGCGCGCCCGCCCGGAGCCAGGCCAGCGACGCGACCTGCGCCCACGCTCCGTCCAGGTGGGTGCCGAGAGAGAGGGCGGCGTGCGCGGTGGCGCTGGCCGCGGCCGAGATCCCGAGCGCGCGCCGCAGCGAGGGCAGCGCCCTGGACGGCGAGCGGAGGCGGCGCGCGAGGGGCGTGACCAGGATCGCCATCAGCAGCAGCCCGGCGGCCAGCCAGCCGCTCGACCGGATCCAGAAGAGCGCGCGCTCCAGCGGCCAGGTGACGGCGGCGGCGCCCCACGCGAGGAGCGCGATCCCGACGCCCAGCGTCGCCGCGTAGACCGCCCGGGTCACAGGCCCTCCAGCAGGTGCAGCAGGTCCGCGAGCGCGGCCTCGTCGAGCGCCTCGACGTACCCGTGTCGCCGCGCGGCGTCGTGGTCGGTGAAGATCGCCGCGAGCGTCTCGGCGCGCCCGTCCACCAGGTAGGGCGCGCTCTCCCCGAGCCCGAGCAGCGAGGGCGTGTCGAGCTCGTAGCCGGCGTGGGAGGCGGCGAAGTCCGGGAAGATCGTCTCGGCCGGGTGCTGCCCGAGGTTGGTGAACGCGGGGAAGGCGTGACAGAGCCCGCAGCGCGCCCGCACGAACGCGTCCAGCCCTCGCCGCTCGCGCGCGAGATCGCGGCCGAGCAGCTGCGCGGGCGGCGTCGGGCGGGGCTGGGACGCGAGCCAGCGATCGAGCCCGACCCGCCGCCCGCCCTGGCGCCGGAGGTAGCCGCGGTAGAGCGTGCGCGCGAGCTCGTCGAGGCTGCCGAGGGTGGGGTAGCCGCCGTCGCGCAGGAACGGCGGCGTGCCGAGCGCCCCGCGCGCGTCGAGCGTGGCCACCAGCGCGCCGCCGCCGATGTTGTGCCGCTGCCCGTCGCTCCCGCCGTGGAGGTGACAGCTCTGGCAGCTCACCCCGCTCCGCGTGCTCTCGTAGAAGCTGCGCTCACCGACGCGGCGCATCAGCGCGGCCTCGTCGTCTCGCATCAGCGTCGCGTCGTCGGGGGCGAGGCGGGCGAGCGCGATCGGTCGTCCGCTCGCGGCGTGGATCGCGATCGCGCCGAACGCGGCCGACGCGACGGCGATCCGGTCTCCGGACAGCGCGGCCACCGACACCGGCGTCGGCAGCGTGTCCTCGAGCGCGATCATCGTCGGCGCGCGACCGTCCCGGAGCCCCCAGACGTCGTCGGTCCCGGCGAAGGCCACCCAGCGCGTGCCGTCCGGGGCCAGGTCGACGCCGAGCGGAGAGACGCCGCGATCGACGTCGCCGGGCGCGCGCTGCCGGGCGGTGCGGGCGGCGGTGCGGTGCCAGGCGATCGGGCGCCAGGCCGCGAGGTCGACGTCGACGAGCTGGTCGTCGACGAAGTGGTTGCCGAGGTGCGCCGGGCCGTCGGGCCGGAAGTCGGTCACCGCGACCACCGCCACGCCGCCCTCCGCGGCCATCGTCACCGCCGGGCGCCCGAGGAAGAGCGGCGCCACGTCGGGCTCCAGGTCCGAGAGCCGCAGCCGATGGAGCGCGGGGGGCTGGCGGCTGCTCACCACCAGGGTGTCCGCCGGCCCGAAGGCGACGTGCTCCGGCTGGAAGCTCAGCGCGCGCCGTCGCACGCGACCGTCCTCGATCACCACCAGGGCGCGGTGACAGCTCGCCGCCGCCACTCCGTCGCGCGCCGCCACGTGCACGCAGAGCGGGCCCGTGTCGACCGGGGTCACCGCGTCGCCCTCGACGATCGCGGCGTCGGCGTAGCGGTGGGTCACGATCACGCGCGCCTCGTCCAGCCAGGCGACGTCGGTCGGGCCGTCGAGCACCTCGACGCGCTCGAGGTGGCCCTCGCGATCGATCACCGCCAGCTCGTCCGTCTCCTCGCTCACCGCGGCGGCGCGGGCGCGGGACGGGGAGGGCGCGAGCGCGCGGGGGTGGGGCAGCGGCCGGACGGCGAGCAGCTCGCGCCGGTGGGCCTCGCCGTCGACCTCGATCGTCGCCTCGAGCGCGCCGTCCGGCGGGTCGGCGAGCCCGTCGCGGCGAGGATCGTACGCGACCCGGAAGAGGCCGTGACCGAGCGGCGTCGCCTCGAGCCTGGGGCCGCCGTCGCCCAGCCGCAGCGCCACCGCGTCGCCGTCGGCGTGCAGGTAGAAGGTCTGCGGTCGATCCGCGCTCACCAGCGGCGGGGCCACGCTCGGCGTGCGCTCGAGTCGGAGCCGGGCCGCCGTCAGGTGGGCGACTCCGTCGAGGCGCTCGCGCTCGAGCAGCGGGCCCCACCCCTCGATCGCCCGCCCGACCGGCGCCGCGAGCAGGAGCGCGCCGAGGGCCAGCGTCGGCCCGCGCCCGAGGGTCCAGCGCCAGCCCGCTCGCGCGACCCCCTGCCCGACCAGCCAGACCACGGCGTAGCTCCCGAGCCACGCGGCGAAGCTCGGGTGCGGCAGCGCCGCCCACAGCGCCGAGGCCGCGAGCACCAGCCCGAGCTGCAGACGGAGACCGCGCATCTCGGCTCAGCGCAGCTCGACCAGCCCCTCGCGCACGAGCTTGCGGACGAGCACCAGCTTGCCGTCGTCGTCGAGCTCGCCGGGCAGGTCGCCCACCCGGAACCGGGGCGCGGTCAGCGCGTGCTCGAGCGGCTCGGCGGCGTGGAGCGGCATCGACAGCGTGCCTCCGTAGGCGCTCACCGTCACCCGCTCCTCGTCGCGGCTCAGGTGGAACAGCAGGTTCGGGCGGGGCGCGGCCTCGTCGTCGAGGCTCAGCCGGGAGAGCCGCTGGAGCTGCGAGAGCTGACCGTAGAGCAGCGGGTGCCGGGTGCTCACCAGGTCCTCGGCGAAGTGATCGAGCGCGCCATCGAAGTCGGCCTTCTCGACCACGCGCCCGAGCAGGTCGCGGAAGCGGGCCCGCGCCGCCTCGCGATCGAAGCCCTGCACCGCGTAGCCGACCGGCAGCGATCGGCGCAGCTCCGCGTCCTCGAGCGCCACCCGGGCCACCGCCTCGAGCAGCAGGTCGGTCCAGGTGCTCGGCAGCACGCCGAGGGTGATGTGGCAGCTGTCCTGGTCGGTGCTCGACGCGTCGTGCATCACGCCGCGCGGCACGTAGAGCATGTCGCCGGGCTCGAGGTCGAGCGCGAGCGTCGGCTCCCCGACCTCGTGCGCGCCGGGCTCGAAGCCCTGACCCCGCAGCGGCCGCTGCACCGGCGTGTCGTAGAGCGTCCAGCGCTTCGTCCCGCTGATCTGCAGCACGAAGACGTCGTGCGAGTCGTAGTGGGTGGCCAGCCCGCGCGCGCCGCCGGCGGGCGTGAGGTAGATGTTGCACTGGAAGCGATGCGAGAAGCGCGCCTCCATCGACCGGCAGAGATCCATCAGCGACGGCAGCGAGCCCTCGAGCTGGTTGAGCACGATGCTCCCCCCGTCGGCGTACTCCTGATACAGCCGCGCCGCGTCGATGAGCCCCGAGGGGTAGGTGTAGGCGGCGGGCGTCAGGTCCGGCTTGCCCGCGTTCACCATCGTCACGGTGGGGTGGTGCAGGTGCAGGGTCGTCAGCGCCCGGTCGATGTCGTCGAGCCCGAGCAGCGAGGCGTAGTAGCCGGGGTCGCCGCGCTCGACGTGGAGCACCTCGTTCTCGAAGCGCTCCTCGATGAAGGCCTCGCTCGGGAACGGGTGAATCAGCCGCTCCAGATCCCATCGCTCTCTCGCCATCGGGGGCAGCCTACGTCAGAGTTCCCGCGGTGCGCGACGAGAAGGATCAGACCCTCACCGAGGCGGACTTCGAGCGGAGCCGCGCGGTCGGCCGCCGATCGGCGCTGGCCGCCCTCGGCGCGGTCGGCCTCGCCCTCGTCGCCGCCCCCGCGCGGGCCCAGACCGACTCGGACACCGGGCCGCTCGCCGATCCCGCCGGAGGGGGCCGGACCGGAGCGACCGACGGCGACGAGGGCGCGGGAGCCGACCGCCCGGGGCACGGCCGAAACCCGCGCCGCGGCTGCACCGACACCGACCAGGGCCGCTGGGGAGACCCGGCCGGGGAGGGCAGCTGCGGCTGCAGCGACGCCGATCGCGGCCGGCACCAGGACCCCGACGGCCGCGGCCGCCGCTGCCGGTGAGCGGTCAATCCTCCGCGGCGACCGTGTCGTAGGCGCCGACCGCGTCGACGTAGAGGTTGCGGCGGCCGCGGTTCTTGATGCGCACGTAGCGGATGCGCGAGATCTCGAACTGGTCGGCGTCGAGCCCGAGGCTGCCGACGAGCTCCGAGCCGACGGTGGTGTACTGGTTGCGCGCGACGCCGACGTCGGCCCGGTACGGATCGGAGCGCGCGTCGTCGATCTCGATGCGCACGTCGGGCTGGCTGGTCCCGTCGCTGGCGATCCGCGTCCCCGCCTCGATCTCGAGCACGAGCGTGCCCTGGGGCCGCACCACGGCGTAGCGACCGTCCGGCGGGCCGAGCGCGAGCGCCGCGTCGTCGACGCGCCGCTGGAAGTGCACGATGTGGGTCCACTCCCGGGGCGTCCGGGGGCCGGCGTCCGGAGGGCCCGCGTCGCCGCCCGCGTCGAGCGCGGGGACGCCGGCGTCGGGCGTCTCCTCGGCGCCGAAGAGCCGGTCGCGCAGGAGCCAGCCCGCCCCGGCGAGCCCGACGGCGAAGATCACCGCGCCGATGAAGAGCGGCGCGAGGCTGGCGCGCACCCCCGCCGGCTTCAGGACCTCGGGGCCGGTCATCGGCGTGGCCGGGGAGAGCATCGTCGGCGCGTGCTGGTCGACCGGCGGGACGCTCGCGGGCGCGCCCGGGGCGCTCACCGACGCGCGGCCGTCCATCGTGATCGGCGTGGTGGCGTCGGCGCGGCCGAGCAGGGCGCTGGCGAAAGCGCGCATCGACGCGGGCCGCTTCTCCCGGTCCTTCTCCAGCGCCTGCATGACCACCTGGATCACGTGCGGCGGCAGGCCGCTCGCGGGCGCGTGCGAGGAGAGCGGCGGCGGCGCGCTCGCGGTGTGCTTGGCGGCCCACTCGATGGCGCTCGACGCCTCGAAGGGGCGCCGGCCGGCGAGCATCTCGTAGACCATCAGCCCGAGGCTGTAGACGTCGCTGCGCGCGTCGATGTCGCCGCCCGCGAGCTGCTCGGGGCTCATGTACTGCGGCGTCCCGATGACCGTGCCCTGCAGCGTCAGCGCCGGGCCCTCGGCCAGCTCGCCTTCGGCCGGGCGCTTCGCGATGCCGAAGTCGCAGACCTTCACGAAGTCGGCCTCGCCGCCGCGCACGGTGAGCAACACGTTGTCGGGCTTGAGGTCGCGGTGGATCACGCCCCGCTCGTGCGCCTCCTGGAGCGAGCCCGCGATCTGACTGACCAGGCGCTCGACCCGCGCCAGCGGCATCGGCCCGGCGAGGAGCGCCTCCGCGAGGGAGTGGCCCTCGATGTACTCCATCACGATGAAGAGCCGGCCGTCCTCGAGCGCGCCGAAGTCGTGGAACTGGATGGTGTGGGGGTGGGTGAGTCCGACCACCACCTCGCACTCTCCGTAGAACCTCTGACGCAGGGTCTCGTCCCGGGAGTGCTTCTCGTGGAGCACCTTGATGGCGACGTCGCGCGAGGCGGGGCCCATCTGCTGCTCGCCGAGATACACCCGCCCCATGCCGCCTTCGCCCACCGCGCGCCGGACGCGGTAGCGCTCGTGCAGCACTCTGCCGATGAGCGGATCGGCGCCCGGCTCGACGCTCAAGGCCGAGCCACAACGCAGACAGAAGCGCGCGCCTTCGCGGTTGTCCTGCCCGCAGCTCGCGCATTGGATGGCCATGCCCCGTGGCCGGGGATACCACGCAGGCGCGTTTGAAACGATCGCCGTTTCGTGCTTTACTCCAGGCGCTGGCGGGACCTATCGCTAGCAGAAGTCGTGCCAAGAACCGGGCGAGAGCCCGGCGACGCCGGAGCTCGGACGCGGACCCTTCGACCTGGGTCGCGCCCGCGAGGCCGCGCGGTCCTCCCACGGGGGAGTCTACGCACGACGCGCGAGGGAGGTGTGGCCGTCGGCCCATCTGCCTCGACGTGCATTCGGCCCAAGCCCCAGAAAACGGCGATTGGTCCGACCAATTCGTTTCTCAAGGAGCACGATGGACAACGCAAGCGATTCGCTCGAGCCCCTCTACACCCACTCGAAGCGCCCCGACTGGGGCTACGCCATCCTGGCGTGGGAGGGTCGAGAGAAGCGTCGCTACCAGTTCCAGGATGGTCAGCTCAGGACGTTCAAGAAGGGGTGGTACGACCTCCTCGAGCCGGTCGACGAGCCCTACGACTCCGCCCGCGACATCGTCCGCGACCTCAAGTCCATGCTCCGCATCGAGCGCGTCCGCCGCGCCCCCGACCCCACCCCGAAGAGCGTCAACCGCATCATCAGCTTCGATGATCAGGTCACCATCTTCGAGGCCTTCTACCCGAAGGGCTTCGAGGACGAGAAGTGGATCGCGGACGTGCGCGGCGGCGAGGGCGTCAACCGCCTCAAGCGCCACCGCTACCCGGCCCACCTCGAGGCGGCCGAGAAGCTGAACCAGGAGACCGTCGACGGCCTCATGGACAAGGGCGACCACGCCGGGCTGATCGAGCTGTTCAAGGACGTGCTCGGCTCGACCAACCTCACCACGAGCAAGGACACCGCGTCGCTCCGCAGCCTCCCCGAGGAGCACCACGAGGACTTCGCCAACGCGGCCCGCGAGCTGCTCTACGGCGAGGGCCCCTACGAGTCGCGCTTCACCCGCTACGTCGGCATCCTCGGCCGCACCCCGGGCGAGCGCGTGACCTGGCCGCTCGCGACCGCGGTGCCGGCGCTCGTGCAGCCGGTGCAGCACATCGCGATCAAGCCGAGCGTGTTCCGCGCGCAGGCGCAGTGGATGGCCCCGAACCTCCCCTACGACGCCTACCCGACCGCCGACCTCTACAACCGCATGCACAAGATGTCGACGGAGGTGGCGCGCCGCCTCGAGAAGGCCGGCCACAAGCCGAACGACCTCCTCGACATCTACGACTTCATCTGGACCACGCTCCGCCCCAAGGGCCGGAAGAAGCTGGAAGAGCTCCAGAGCTGATCCCCGCGCGCGTTCCCCGCGCGTCTCCATGGAGCCGCCCGAGCCTCGCTCCGGCGGCTCCGTTCAATTTCGTGCCCATGCGTCACCTCCTCCTCGTCGCGCTCCTCGCGCTCGTCCCGATGGGCTGCGGGAGCGCCGTGCCTCCGGCGTCGGCCGCGCAGCGGGCGCAGGTTCGCGTGACGCTCTACACCACGCGCTGGTGCCCGGTCTGCGCGCACGCCCGCGGCTGGCTGCGAGCCCGGGGCATCCCCTACGAGGAGCGCGACGTCGAGACCGATCCGGGCGCGGCCGCGCGCTGGGGCTCGCTCAACCCGGCCCGCACCGTGCCGGTGGCCGACGTCGACGGTCGCGTGCTCGTCGGCTTCGTGCAGGACGAGTGGCGCGAGGCGGTCGACGCCGCGGCCCACCGTCGGGCCTCCGCCCCGCGACCCTGAGCGTCACTCGGAGGGCGGGTCGGCGAGCCAGGTGCGGCCGAAGTCCTCGCTCAGGATGATCGCGTCGGGCGACTCGTGGAAGCGCTGGAGCAAGGCGACCGCCTTGCCCGAGCGGAGCGAGCGCAGCGCGGCGACCTCGCGGACGCGGCGGTTCGCGTCGATCACGCGCAGCAGCACCTCGTCGCCGTCGTCCTCCACCGGGGAGAAGCGCGAGGTCCAGCCCGCGTCCTCGCTCCCGAAGAGGCTCAGCGTGCCCAGGCCCTCGAAGCGCACGCCCTGATCGGCGCCGCCTCGGCCCATCTTCACGATGAGGGGAGGCGGCGTGGTCTCCACCCGCGCGAAGGCGAGCGCGCCGTCCTCGGAGAGCCACGCGCTCCCGTCGGTCGGGAAGATGGCGACGCCCCCGGCGACGGCGACGATGTTGGTGGCCGCGTTGACCTCCGCGTCGATCGGCGCCAGCGCCGGCTCCGTCTCGCCCGGCGGGTAGCGCCCGACGATGCCCCGGTTGCGCGCGTCGAGGCCGACCGCCCAGAGGCCCCCGTCGGGCGTGGGGGTGAAGGCGCTCCAGTAGGTCACGCGCTCGGGCCGGGTCAGCGCCCGCAGCTCCGAGACCTCGCCGTCCCACGAGACCGTCTGCACGAACTCGTTGAAGCAGCTCGCCCGGTTGATGAAGCGGGTGTCGCACGGCACCGCCGGGATGGAGCCGCGGCGCACGACGAACACGTAGTCGGGGAGGGGCCACACCTCGGTCTGGACGCGCTCGCGGTCACGGGGCGGCGCGGTCAGCTCGACCATGCGCGCCAGCTCGCTCGGCCCGCGCCCCTCGATGGGCAGCTGCTGCGCCATCAGCTGGCGCTCGGTGCGGCGCGCGTTGATCTGCTCCGCCATCGTGCGGATCTGCCGCGTGAGCTCGAGGACCTCGGCGCGGCTCTTGGGCATCACCCGCCGGAACCACCGCTCGGGGTCGCCCTGATCCGGCGGCTGGGCGAGCCGCGCCGGCACCCCGAAGTAGAGCTCGGTCTCGTCTCGCTGGGCGCCGATCATCAGCCGGCCGAGCTCCTCGCAGCCGTTCGCGGCGTCCTCGGCCAGGCGGGCGAAGCGCTCTCGCTCCTCGCGCGTGGTCGGGTCGTCGGCGTCGCGCGTCACCCGCTCCATGCGCGACATGTGCTCGAGCGCGCGCTCCAGGCCCCACGCCTCGGGCGCGTCCCCGCGCACCGACGCCACGCAGCCGAAGGCGGCGCCGGTGACGTTCTCCACGATCACCTCGTTTTGCGCCTCGCGGCGCTTGTCGAGGAAGAACCAGACGCCGCCGGCCATCGCCGCGAGGAAGGGGACGCTGACGACGAGGCCGATCCAGACGCGCTTGCGGCGCTTTCCGAGAAGGATTTCCTCGTCGCGATCCATTCAGACGGCGAGAGTACAGGGTCGCGCCGCCTGGCGACACATTCGCGTGGCAGACTCGCGCGCATGTCGAAGACGCTCGAGGTGGAGGGCCGTCCGCTCAGCTGGGTGCGTGACGGCGCGGTGAAGGATCGGCCGCTCGTGGTGCTCGCGCACGGCGCGGGGGCGCCCTACACGCACCCCTTCATGGTGCGCGCGGCCGAGGGGCTGGTGGCGCGCGGCTGCTGCGTGATGCGCTTCCACTTCCCCTACATGGAGGCCGCCCAGCGCGAGGGGAAGCGGCGCGGCCCGGACCCGCAGCGGCGCCTCCTCGCGAGCTGGCGCGCGGTGCTCGACGTCGCCGCGAAGACGCGCGGTCGGGGTCCCCTCGTCATCGGCGGCAAGAGCATGGGCGGGCGGATGGCGTCCATGTTGCTCGCCGCGGGGGACGCGCCCGAGGCGGTGGGCGCGGTCTACCTCGGCTACCCGCTGCACCCGCCGGGCAAGCCGGAGAAGCTCCGCGCCGACCACCTCGCCGACGTGCCGGTCCCGCAGCTCTTCGTCCAGGGCGCCAAGGACAAGCTCTGCGACCCGAAGCGGCTGCGAGCGGTCTTGAAGCGCCTCGACCGGGCGGAGCACCTCGAGCTCGAGGGGGCGGATCACTCGCTGGCCCGCTCGCGCAAGGCGCCGCTCGAGGGCGCGGACGTGTGGCTCGACGCGGTGGCCGACTTCGTTCGGCGGGTCAGCGCACCGGGGAGCTGAGGCGGCGGCCGAGCCCCGACACGTCGGGGAACGGGAACAGCTCGGGGCTCGCGATCCGCGGGCGGCCGCGGATGTGACCGTCCCACTCGGCCAGCGAGAGCAGCTCGCTGCTGCGGCGCACGACGAGGGGGCGCCCCTGCCAGTCGACGAGCACGTTCACCGGCTGGCCTCGACCGCGGCGCGGGGTGTGGGTCACGATCGGCTCGCCGTCCCAGTCGACCACGAGGCGCACCGCGCGCCCGTCCTCCTCCGGCACGAAGCGGGCGCCGCCCTCGACCGCGCGCAGCACCCGGAGCCGCCCCTCGACCTCGGCCCGGTCGGCGGCGTCGGGGCGCGCCGCGAGGTAGCGCTCGAGGGCCTCGACCGTCAGCGCGTCCATCCGGAGCCGGTCGGCGATCTCGGCCACCTCGAGCCACACCGTCGGGTCCTCGGTGAGCTCGGCGGCGACCCGCACGTGGCCGAACGCCTCCTCGAGGCGGCCCTCGGAGACCGCCGCCTCGGCGCGCTCCCGCAGCGCCTGCGCCCGGGCCTCGTCGCGCTCCTGCGCCGACGCGATTGCGGGCAGGAGGACGGCGCAGAGGAGGAGCGGCAGCGCGCGGAGCATCGGAAAGAGCATAGCGCGCCGGAGGCCCTTGCGTATGCTCCTGACCCCATGGACCAGACAGCCCGCCGCGCGGAGCTCGAGCAGCTCGCCGCTCAGATCGCTCACCACGAGGCCGCGTATCGCGCCGGCGAGCCGGAGATCCCCGACTCCGAGTTCGACGAGCTCTTCGATCGCTACCAGGAGCTGGCCGACGCCCTGGGGCTCGCCCCCGAGGACCGCATCGACAGCGCGCCGGGGGCCGATCACACCGAGGGCTTCGAGACGGTCGAGCACCGCGTGGCGATGCTCTCGCTCGAGAAGCTCTCGCCGAACCGCCGCGACAGCAAGGGCGAGCCCATCCCGATCGACGAGCAGCTGCAGCAGTGGTACGCGCGGCGCCTCAAGGAGCTGGAGCTGCCCGAGGACGCGGAGCTGCGCCTCCTGGTGGAGCCGAAGATCGACGGCGTGAGCGTCTCGCTCCTCTACCGCGACGGAAAGCTCGAGCGCGCGGTGACCCGCGGCGACGGCAAGACCGGCGACGTGATCACCCGGCAGGTGGAGCGCGCCGGCGCGGTGCCCTCGAAGCTGAAGGGCGTCTCGAAGGGCGAGATCGAGGTCCGCGGCGAGCTCTACTGGCCGCGGGCGCGCTTCGACGCCTTCAACGCGAAGCTGGCGAAGGCGGGCGAGCGGACCCTCATCAACCCGCGCAACGGCACCGCCGGCATGATCAAGCGCAAGGAGCCGGAGGGGCTCGAGCACACCGGGATCACCTCGTTCCTCTACCAGGTCCCGTGGGTCGAGGGCCTGGAGCTGCCCGACACGCAGCACGGCGTGCTCGAGTGGCTCGCGGGCGCGGGGGCGCACGTCTACGTGGACGAGATCCACGTCGCGAGGTCGGCGAAGGACGCGTTCGACTACTGCGAGGCCTACGGCGCGCGCCGCCTGGAGCTCGACTACGAGATCGACGGCATGGTCATCAAGATCGACGAGCACCGGTGGTACGACCGGCTCGGCGAGACCGGCCATCACCCGCACTGGGGCGTGGCCTACAAGTTCCCGCCCGAGCGGAAGCCGACCAAGCTCCTCGACGTGATCGTGCAGGTGGGCAAGAGCGGCAAGCTGACCCCGGTCGCGGTGCTCGAGCCGGTGGAGCTCGCGATGACCACCGTGAGCCGCGCGTCGCTCCACAACTTCGTCGAGGTCGCGCGCAAGGACGTGCGCATCGGGGACACGGTCTACGTGGAGAAGGCCGGCGAGATCATCCCGCAGGTGGTCGGGGTGAAGAAGGACGCGCGGCCGGACGACGCGCGCGAGGTGCACGCGCCCAAGGAGTGCCCCTCGTGCGGCACGCTGGTCGTGCAGGAGGAGATCTTCGCCTTCTGCCCCAACGCGGAGGGGTGCCCGGCGCAGGTGCGCGAGCGGCTGCAGCACTTCGTCTCGCGCGCGGCGATGGACGTCGACGGGATGGGCGCGAAGCTGATCGACCAGCTCGTCGACAAGGAGGGGGTGCGCAAGCCGCACGAGCTCTTCGCGGTGACCGAGGCGCAGCTCACCGGGCTCGAGCGCATGGGCAAGAAGAGCGCGCAGAACGTCTTGCGAGGTCTCGAGGCGTCGAAGGGCCGCGGGCTCGCGCGGGTGCTCGTGGGGCTGAGCATCCCCCACCTCGGCGAGAGCATGTCGGAGGACCTGGCGTCCTACTTCGGCACCGCCGAGAAGCTGCTCGACTTCGCCGCGCGCTACGCGGCGGAGGACGAGGAGGCGGTGAGCACGGTGGCGCCCGAGAAGGGGACCGGCGCGATCGAGGGGCTCGCCCGGAAGACCGCCGACGTCATCTTCGCCGAGCTCGACGGCGCCCCCATCCGCGAGATCTTCCAGGGGCTCGAGGCGCAGGGGGTGAAGACCGACGCGGTCATCGAGCGGCGCGAGGAGGTGGAGGGCGTGGTGGGCAAGTCCTTCGTGCTCACCGGGACCTTGCCGACGCTCAAGCGCAAGGACGCCGGCGACCGCATCAAGCGCGCTGGTGGGAAGGTGAGCGGCTCGGTGAGCAAGAAGACCGACTTCGTCGTCGCGGGTGAGGAGGCGGGCAGCAAGCTCGAGAAGGCGCAGAAGCTCGGGGTCACGGTGATCGACGAGGCCGAGCTGCTCCGGATGCTCGGCGCGTGAGGCGGGCGCTCCTGGCGTTGCTCCTCTGGGGCTGTGGCGCGGCGCAGCCTCCGCTGCCGCCCGGCGCGTGCAGCCCGATGCCGGAGGGCGAGGACGCGCGCCCGTGGGAGACGCACGGCTACCGCATCCCGGTGCCGTGGTTCGCGCCCAAGCGCGGCGCCGAGCGGCCCCGGGTCGTCGTGCAGGTCTTCAGCGACTTCGAGTGCCCCTACTGCGCGCGGGCCACCCCGACGCTCGAGCGGGTGCTCGAGGACTACGGCGAGTGCGTGCAGGTGGTCTGGAGACACCGACCGATGCCCTACCACCCGCACGCCGCGCTCGCCGCGCAGGCGTCCACCGAGGTCTACGCGCAGCGCGGGGACGACGCCTTCTGGCGCTACCACGATGCCCTCTTCGCCGCGCAGGGCGAGCTCTCCCGGGCGGTGATCGAGCGCGAAGCCGAGGCGCTCGGCGTCGACCTCGAGCGCCTCCGCGCCGCCCTCGACGAGGGCGCCCACCAGCACGTGATCGACCGCGACCGGGCGGCGGTCGCCGCCACCGAGCTCGAGGCCGGCACCCCGAGCTTCTTCGTCAACGGCGCCTTCATCCACGGCGCCCGCAGCTACCGCGTCTTCGCCCACCACATCGAGCGAGCGCTCCGTTCCCAGCCATAGACATGGGGACGGAGTTTCCTTGTTTCCGAACCGGCCCGAGAGGCCCTCGAGAGGGTCGAATTACGGGGCGCACGGGCTCGGTGGGGGCGTGTCCTGGGCGCGAAACCAGCCGCTGATGTCCTCGGATCGGGAGTGAAGCGATGATTGGGCAACAAAGAAACTCCGTCCCCGTGTCCGTAACCTGGGGGCCGCGGGCGCGTCTGATGTTCATGAGGTGGTGGCTGATCGTGTGGGTCGTGGGGTGCTCTTCGGCCGAGAACGGGGCTGCGCAGGCCGCGCGCACGGAGGCGCCGGAGCCGGTGGCTCGGGAGGCGCCGGTCGAAGAGGAGGAGGTCGAAGATGAAGCGGCCGCGCCAGCGGGGCTGTCGGTCGCGGACTGGCAGGCGGTGCTCGATGGGTACGCGACCGCGGATGGCGGCTTCCGGTACGCCGCGCTCCGGGCCGACGACGGGGACCGAGCCCGGCTCGAGGCGTTCGTGCGCTACGTCGGCGAGACCGATCCGTCGAGCTGGAGCCGCGACGCCCAGCTCGCCTTCTACATCGACGCCTACAACGCGCTGACCGTGCACGCGGTGCTCGAGCGCTGGCCGATCGAGAGCGTGATGCGGGTGGAGGGCTTCTTCGACGCGATCGAGCACCGGGTGGCCGGGCGCGAGATGACGCTCAACGCGCTCGAGAACGACATCATCCGGTCCGCGCGCTTCGCCGAGCCGCGCATCCACTTCGCGGTGAACTGCGCGAGCGCGGGCTGCCCCCCGCTGAGCCGCCAGGCCTTCGCGGCGGAGAACCTCGAGGCCCAACTCGAGGCGCAGACCGACGCGTTCGTGCGCGCCACCACCGAGGTGCGCGGGCGCCGCGCGCGGCTGAGCCAGATCTTCGAGTGGTTCGCGGCCGACTTCGAGGCCGCCGGCGGGGTGCGCGCGTTCGTCGCCGACCACCTCGAGGGCGAAGACGCCGCCCGGGTTCGCGACCCCCGCACCCGCCTCGCTTACACGCCCTACGACTGGGCGATCAATGCCCGTGAGTAGCGGTGCACCCGCGCGCGAGCTCCGGGTCGAGCTCCAGGACCCGCACCGCCTCGGCGAGCGTCTCGCTGACCGACGCCGCCGCCGACGGCGAGAGCCGGACGGTGACCGGGCCGACGTGCAAGTGGACGTGTCCACACGGGGCGCGCTCGACCCGCGCGATGGGACCCAGGGCGAGCGGCTCGGCTTCGATTCGGAGCATGTCGTCCTCCGCTAGAGCAGCGTCGGCGGGGGCCGGGGAAAGTGAGAGAGGAGGGTGGAGCGACCATCGCTCGCCTCCGACCAGCCCCCGCCGACTCTGAGTGAGAATGATATTGGTTCTCATTCTTCTGTCAAGGCCTCTCCGCCTCGGACGTCCGGGTTCGGGTATGCTCTCGTCCCGAGGGGGTGGGCCATTCGACTCGGAGTCGTACGGGAGAGCCACGAGCGGGAGCGACGCGTCGCCGTCGCCCCCGCCTCGTTGAAGAAGCTGATCGGCCTCGGGCTCGAGGTCGTCGTGGAGCGGGGCGCGGGCGCGGCGAGCGGCTACCCCGACGCGGCCTACGAGGAGGCGGGGGCGACGATGGTCGAGCCCGCCACCGCGAGCGGCTATCGCGACGGAGAGCGGGCCGAGGCCTGGGAGTCCGACCTCGTCGTGAAGGTGCGGCCGCCGACCGGTGAGGAGGCGGAGCGGCTGAAGGAGGGCGCGACGCTCGTCTCGCTCGTCTACCCGACGCAGAGCGAGGCGCTGCTCGCGAAGCTCGCCGCCAAGGGCTGCAACGTCATCGCGCTCGACAAGGTGCCGCGCATCACGCGCGCGCAGTCGATGGACGTGCTCAGCTCGATGGCCAACCTCGCGGGCTACCGCGCGGTGCTCGAGGCGGCCGCGCTCTATCAGGGCTTCTTCGCGCCGCAGGTCACCGCCGCCGGCACGCTGCCGCCGGCCCGCGTGCTCGTCATCGGCGCCGGGGTCGCCGGCCTCGCCGCCATCGCGGCGGCGCGAGGGCTCGGGGCCGAGGTCCGCGCCTTCGACACCCGGCTCGCCACCCGGGAGCAGGTCGAGAGCCTCGGCGGCACCTTCCTCGAGATCGACTTCGAGGAGAGCGGGGAGGGCGGCGGCGGCTACGCGAAGGTGATGAGCCCCGAGTTCATCGAGGCGGAGATGGCGCTCTTCCGCGCGCAGGCGGCCGAGGTGGACATCATCATCACGACCGCGCTCATCCCCGGGAAGAAGGCGCCGCTGCTCGTCCCGGAGGACGTCGTCGAGGCGATGAAGCCTGGCTCGGTGGTGGTGGATCTCGCGGCCGAGCAGGGCGGCAACTGCGCGCTGTCGAGGCCGGACGAGGTCGTCGATCACGGCGGCGTGAAGATCGTCGGCCACACGGATCTCGTCAGCCGCATGGGCGCGAGCGCGAGCCGCTTCTTCGGCGCCAACCTCGCCAACCTGCTGAAGCTCCTGGTGAAGGACGGGGAGCTCACCTTCGACCTCGAAGACGAGATCGTGCGCGGCGCCACCGTGGTGCACGCCGGCGAGGTGCTCCCGCCGCCCGAGCCCCCGAAGCCTTCGCCGACCGAGGGCCGCCGCTCGCACGTGCACGAGCGCGCGCCCGACCTGCCGGCCAAGCAGGAGATCATGAACCCGGCGCGGCGCGCCTGGGGCACGACGGTTGGCGGCATGATCGTGGTGCTCCTGCTCTTCGTGCTCGGCCGCTTCGCCCCCGACGACTTCCTCCAGCACCTGACGGTCTTCGTGCTCGCCTGCTTCGTCGGCTGGCAGGTGATCTGGAGCGTCACCCCCGCGCTCCACACCCCGCTGATGAGCGTCACCAACGCGATCAGCGGCATCATCATCGTCGGCGGCATGCTCCAGGTCGGCGGCGGAGAGCTCGACCTGCCGGCGATCCTCGGCGCGGTCGCGGTGCTGGTGGCGGCCATCAACATCTCGGGCGGCTTCCTGGTCACCCAGCGCATGCTCGCGATGTTCCACAAACACTCCGATGAAGGCGGCCGCGGAGGCGACCGATGAGCGGCGCGCTGACCATCGCCTACCTCGTCGCCGGGGTGCTCTTCATCCGCAGCCTGGGCGGCCTGTCCAAGCAGGAGACCGCGCGCCAGGGCAACCTCTTCGGCTTCGTCGGCATGGCGATCGCGATGGCGGCCACGGTGCTCGATCCGCGGGTCGAGCGCTTCGAGATCATGCTCGGCTGCCTCGCCGTCGGCGGCGTCGTCGGCGCGGTGGTCGCCCGCCGGGTCGCCATGACCGCGATGCCCGAGCTCGTCGCCATCCTGCACAGCTTCGTCGGCCTCGCCGCGGTGCTCGTCGGCATCAGCAGCCACCTCGACCCGGGCGAGGACCCGCTCACCGGGGTCGCGCAGGTGATCCACCTGGTCGAGATCTGGATCGGCGTCGCGGTCGGCGCCGTCACCTTCACCGGATCGGTGGTCGCGTGGGCGAAGCTGCGGGGCTCGCTCAGCGGCCGGCCGCTGCTGCTCCCGGGGCGACACCTGCTCAACGCGCTCGTCGCCGCCGCCATCGTCGGCATGGGCGTGCCCTTCGTGCAGGACGCGGGCGGCCCGGAGGCGCTCACCTGGCTCTGGATCATGACCGGGCTCGCGTCGCTGCTCGGCGTGCACCTCGTGATGGCGATCGGCGGCGCGGACATGCCGGTCGTCGTCTCGCTCCTGAACAGCTACTCGGGCTGGGCGGCGGCGGCCGCGGGCTTCGTGCTCGCGAACGATCTCCTGATCGTCACCGGCGCGCTGGTCGGCTCGAGCGGCGCGATCCTGTCGATCATCATGTGCCGGGCGATGAACCGCTCGATCCTGAACGTCGTCTTCGGCGGCTTCGGGACGGCCGACGTGAAGGCGCCGACCCAGGACGCGGGCGACCAGGGCGAGATCCAGGAGGTCGACGCCGACGGAGTGGCCGACTGGCTGAAGGCGTCGCGGCGCGTGATCATCGTTCCGGGCTACGGCATGGCGGTCGCGCGGGCGCAGAACGCCGTCTATGAGCTGACCAAGCGCCTCCGCGGCGACGGGATCGACGTGCGCTTCGCCATCCACCCGGTCGCCGGGCGTCTCCCCGGGCACATGAACGTGCTGCTCGCCGAGGCGGGCGTGCCGTACGACATCGTGCTCGAGATGGAGGACATCAACGAGGACTTCCCCGAGACCGACGTCGTCCTGGTCATCGGCGCCAACGACATCGTGAACCCCGGAGCGCTCGACGACGCGGCCAGCCCCATCTACGGCATGCCCGTGCTCGAGGCCTGGAACGCCGCCCGGGTCGTGGTGCTCAAGCGCGGCATGAGCGCGGGCTACGCGGGCGTGCAGAACCCGCTCTTCTTCCACGACAACACCTACATGCTCTTCGGCGACGCGCAGAAGTCCATGTCGGCGCTGTGCAGCGCGGTCTGATCAGGCGTCCTCGAGGCGGTCCACGTCGCGGAGCCGGGGGAAGAGCCGCAGCCACAGCGCGACGACGATGAGCGTGCCGACGCCCCCGAGCACCACCGCCCGGACCGCGCCGAGCCACTGCGCGGTCACCCCCGACTCGAACTCGCCGAGCTCGTTCGACGCGCCGATGAAGATCATGCTCACGCTGCCCACCCGGCCGCGCATCTCGTCGGGGGTCCAGATCTGCACGAGCGACTGACGGATCACGACGCTCACCATGTCGGCGGCGCCGAGGAGCGCGAGGGCGACGAGGCTGAGCGGGAAGCTCTCGCTGAGCCCGAACACGATGGTCGAGAGGCCGAAGACCGCGACGCCGGCGAACATCCACCGGCCGGCGTGGCGGCCGATCGGGCGGTAGGCGAGGACCAGCGCGACCGCGATCGCGCCGGCGGCGGGCGCCGCCCGGAGCCAGCCGAAGCCGGTGGCGCCGACCTCGAGGATGTCGCGGGCGTAGATCGGCATCAGCGCGACCGCGCCGCCGAGCAGCACCGCGAACAGATCGAGGCTGATCGCGCCGAGCAGGATCTTGGCGCGCCAGACGTAGCGCACGCCGCTGAAGAGCAGCGCGAGCCCCTTCTCCTCGGGCGCCTTCCGCTCCGGGGCGGTGAAGCGCAGGAGCACCACGAGCAGCGCCGCGATCGCCTCGAGGCCCGCGGCGGTGCCGTAGGCGACGGCCGGCCCGCCGGCGGCGACGAGCAGCCCGCCGAGCATCGGGCCGCCGATGGTCGCGAGCTGGAAGGTGGTCGAGCTCATCGCGATCGCGCGGGGCAGCCGGTCCTGGCCGACCAGCCAGGGCAGCAGCGCCCAGCCCGCCGGGGCCGCGAACGCGCGGGTGGCGCCGAGCAGGACCAGCACCGAGAAGATGGGCCAGAGCCCGTGCTCGGGGTGGAGCGCGAACCAGGCGAGGGCGAGCGAGCCGAGCGCGTAGGTGACCCGGCAGACGGTCAGGATGAGCCGGCGGTCGAGGCGGTCGGCGAGGTTGCCGGCCCAGAGGCTCAGGAGCGCGAGCGGCAGGAACTGGGCGAGGCCGACCCAGGCGAGGTCGAGCGGCTCGCCGGTGCGCGCGTAGACCTCCCAGGCGATGGCCACGCTCTGCACCTGGATGCCGACCGTGCCGGCGAGGCGGGCGCCGAGGTAGAGGACGAGGTTTCGGGTGTCGACCGGCATCGAACGGCTCGCGCTGGTGACCTTGGCGCCGTTCGCGCGTGGCGCCAGCGTCCAATCACGCGACCGCGCCGGGGCTCACGTGCCGATCGGGCCGCGCACGAACCGGTGGCGCTCGGGGCCGCCGAGGGGCTGGTGGATTCCGTCGTCGGTCATGCCCGCCCGGAGCGCGACCCGCTTGGAGCCCTCGTTGGCGGGGGAGGTCAGGGCCACGAATGCCTTGTCCGGCACCGCGAGCAGCAGCGCCGAGAGCGCCTCGGTCGCGAGGCCCTCGCCCCAGCGGCGCGGGACGATCGCGTAGAACACCTCGAGCGCCTCGCCGAACGGGATCGGGTGCAGGGCGACCGTGCCGAGGAAGGCGTCCGAGGCGCGGTCGGCGACCGTGAGCCCCCAGACCGGCTCCTCGGTCTCGTAGGACTGCACGATCGTGTCGAACACCTCCCGCGCGCCGTCGGGCGTGCGCTGCCACTCGGGCACGCTGAGGTGCGCGAAGAAGCGCTTGTCGCAGACCAGCTTCACGAAGGCGTCGCGGTCGTCCGGCTGGTGGCGGCGGAGCTTCAGGCGGTCGGTCTCGATGGGGAGCTGGAGCATGCCCCGCCACCATGGTGCGAGCGGGGCGCCGAGGGCAAGCGTCATCCGCGTCGGAGCGGGATCACCTTCGCGCCGCGGGGCGGGGGCTCCACCGGCGGCAGCGCCAGCACCAGGGTCTCGATGTGCGGCAGCGCGCGCACCGCGGGCCCCTCGGCGTGCAGCTCGGAGTACGCGCCGTCGTAGACGAGCGCGAGCAGGTAGATCTGGGCGAAGCCGCGGGCGAAGAGCCCCCAGTCCTCGTCGTGGTCGGCCACGCGATCGGGGGCGCGCCCGCCCTTGCACCGGGCGCGGGCCGCGGAGACGGCGGTGGCGATCTGCAGCGCCTCCTGCCACTCGGCGCGCCCCCAGCGAGGCGCCACGCCGGCGAGGCGGGTAAAGCGGTGGCCCCAGCGCTGGGCGACGGTCTCGTCGATGCCCGCCGCCTTCAGGGTCTCGTCCGACGGCACGTGCCCCTCGGCGAGCCAGCGCGCGGGGTCGAGGCCGGCGGCGGCGACGTCCCGGGCGAGCAGCCGCGCGCGCTCCATCGCGTCGAGGTCCCAGCCGGCGGCGCGGGGCGCGGAGCAGCCCCAGAGCACGGGGGAGCGCTCGTCGAAGACCACCGCGGCGCGCGCCCCGGTCCGCTCGGCGAGCGCGTCGAGCTCCTCGTCGAGCTCCCGCTGCTTGGCGGCCCCGAGCCCGACCTTCGGGATCTCGATCTGGCCGACCACCTCCTCGAAGGGCTCGACGAGCGCCTCCAGCTTCGCCGCCGCGTCGTCGGCGGGGGGCGCGTCGAAGAGGGCGACCACCCGCCAGCCGGGCGCGAGCTCGGTCGAGAGCGCGGAGGGGTCGTCGGGGGCCTGACCACCCAGCTCGGCGCGCACGTCGGCGGCGCCCAGCTCGCGGCGGATCAGCTCGAGGAGGCGGAGCAGCTCGTCCACGGGCGCGGAGACTATCATCCCCGATCGACGGAACGAAACGAGCCCGACGCGTGACCGCGCCGGGCTCGTCGGGAGGGTCACCTCAGGCTCACGGCGACGGGTGGATGTAGCGGACGTAGAGCCCGTCGGTCAGGTCCGCCGTGTTGCAGCTGTACTCCAGCGAGTCCGAGGGGCCGTTGATCCCGGCGGTCGCGCTCAGACCGGCGTCGCGGCTGGCGTTCGAGAAGCCGGTGTCCGGGTAGCACACGTCGATGTCGTTGCTGCCCTCGTTGAGCACCACGCTGAACACGCCTCGGTCGGTCCCGCTGCAGCAGAGCGCAGTGTCCCACCGCACGATGAACTGGCGGTTCGGAGCGACGCCACGCGTCTCGTAGCGAATCTGGCCGCCCGAGATGGCGGGGTTCAGATCGTCCCAGAAGACGGCGACCATGTTGCGCGGGGTGGAGGTGCGAGGCAGGCAGGTGTTCCCGAGCGTGAGGTAGCCGGGGTCGAACGTGATCCCGCCGTTGCTCTGGATGTCCACGCTCGAGTAGCTGGTCCCGTAGAAGCTGAACGGGAAGCCGATCGGCACGTTCTGGTTGTCGTCGTCGCTCAGCGTCACCGGCGTGCCCGTGACGGAGATGTCGGGGCACGGGAGGGTCGCCCCCGAGACCGTGCAGCCGAAGTAGCCGAAGCTGTCCGTGGAGCGGCCAGAGAACGGGACGCAGCCGATGGTGCCGCAGACGCCCATGGTGCACGTCGCGGTCATGCAGTCGGTGGCGGTGTCGCAGAGCCGGAAGTCGGGGCAGCGCGGGCAGCCGCCGGGGCCGATCGGTCCGCCGCAGTCCACGTCGGTCTCGTCTCCGTTGCGCACCCCGTCCGAGCACGTCGGAGCCTGGCAGACGCCGCCCGAGCAGACGCCGGACGCGCAGTCCCGGCCGACCATGCACATCAACCCGGGCGCGCAGCCCATGCAGCTGCCTCCGCCACAGTCGAGGTCGGTCTCGAGGCCGTTCTGCGTACCGTCACCGCAGCCCGGTGCGTTGCAGGTGCCGCCCATGCAGATGTTCGACACGCAGTCGTCGTTCATCCCGCACGTCTGGCCGCTGGTGCAGCTCGGGCAGATGGGGCCGCCGCAGTCGACGTCGGTCTCCATGTTGTTGGCCACGCCGTCGCGGCAGCGGCCGTCGACCTCGCGGATGTTCACGACGAGCGGATCCGGGGGACCGCTGGCCGGGAAGCTGTCCATGTCGAGGAAGTAGATGGTGTACGTCGTCCCGGTGGTGACCGGGAAGTCGCCGGCCAGGGGGCCGGAGAAGACGTCGTTGCAGTGGAGCTCGGTGGTCGAGCCGCACGGCTGGTCGGTCACCACGGTGACGATGGTCTCGTCGCCCGGGTTCTCGAAGCTGTACTCGACGATGCCGTCCACCGTGGCGGTGTAGGTCATCACCAGGTCCGGCCCGTCGACGGTGCTGAAGCTCCTGCAGCTCGGCGCGGCCGACGACCAGTAGTCGTTGGTGTAGGCGGTCCAGTTGACGACGTTGCGGCCGTCGGCGAGCACGAAGGCGTCCGTGCAGGTGTCGGCGACGCCGCGGCAGAAGCCGCCGTCACAGTCGTTCGAGGCGCAGTCCGCGTCGACGAAGCACGTGAGACCGTTCTGACAGCCGCCACAGGTCGCGCCGCCGCAGTCGACGTCGGTCTCGTCCTGGTTCTGGACGCCGTCGCCGCACGAGATGCAGAGCCCGGACTCGCACACGCCGCTGGCGCAGTCGCCGTCGACGGCGCAGGTCTGCCCGTCGGCGCACGCGTCGCAGACGGTGCCGCCGCAGTCGAGGCCGGTCTCGTCGCCGTTGCGCGTCCGGTCCATGCACGAGATGCAGCCGCCGTCGACGCAGCGGCCGTTCTCGCAGTCCATGTCGATGTTGCAGGCGAGGCCGTCGCGGCAGCCCGGGCAGGTCGCGCCGCCGCAGTCCACCGAGGTCTCGTCCTGGTTCTGCCGGCTGTCGTTGCAGGCCGGGGTGGTGCAGGTGCCCGCCGCGCAGATCCCGCTCACGCAGTCCTCACGGGTGAGGCAGGTCAGGCCGCCGTCGCAGGGCGGGCAGGTCGCGCCGCCGCAGTCGACGTCGGTCTCGTCCGAGTTCTGTCGGCCATCCTCGCACGACGACGCCTCACACATGCCGCCGCGGCAGCGCCCGGAGAGGCACTCGTCGTTCGAGGTGCAGGGCTCACCGCCGCCGCAGAGCGGGCAGCTCTCGCCGCCGCAGTCGGTGCCGGTCTCGGTCCCGTTGCGCACTCCGTCGTCACAGCTCGGCACGAGGCAGAAGCCGCGCTGGCAGACGTCGCTCTCGCAGTCGTCGCTCGCGGTGCAGGGGCTGCCGTCCTCGCAGCCGGGGCAGGAGCCCCCGCAGTCGATGCCGGTCTCGTCCCCGTCCCGCTCCCCGTTGTCGCACATCGGCTCGGGCGGACCGGAGTCGGTGGGCACGACCCCGGTGTCCATGCGGACGCCGCTGTCGGTGGGGGGCGGGATGGAGCCGTCGTCACATCCGGCGACGAGAAGGAAGGAGAGGGCGAAGAGCGCGCGGAGATACTTCATGACGAGAGCTTTCGGCAGGAGCGATCAGCGGCGGCGCCGCACGACGAGGGCGACGAGGCCCAGCGCGGCGACGAGGAGCCCGAGCGGGCTGCCCTGATCGGTCGCGCCGACGCTGCAGCCGCCGCCACCGCCGCCACCGGTGCCCGAGTCGGGCGTGGGGATGCTGCCGGCGTCCGACGGGGGCATGACGCCCCCGTCCGGCGTCATCACGGTGCCCTCGCCGACCACGAACTGCGCGAAGCGGTGCGGGCCCTCGGCGATGGTGTCGTCGACCCAGACCTCCCAGTACCAGAGGCCGGGCTCGAGCGGCTCGGGGGTGGTCCAGGAGGTGGTGCCGCCCTCGCCCTCGGCGATGCCGCCGGAGCCGATCACCGAGTCGCCGGTGAAGTCGCTCTGGCGCGAGATGCGGAAGAAGTAGTCCAGGAGGTCGCCGTCGAGGTCCACGGCGTTCTCGACCGTGAGGGTCACCGGCTCGTCGAGGGCGACGTTCTCGCGCTCGATGGGCGAGACCGGCACCGGCGCGGGCGGCACGTTGTTCTCGGCCACGGTGACCTCGAACATCTGCACGTCCTCACCGCCGTCGTCGTCCTCGACCCGCACCACGACGCGGAACGAGTCGCCGCGGGTCGCCGCGTCGGGCGTCCAGACGAGCACGTTGCCCACCGCGGTCATGCCGGTCGGGCGGTCGGTGAGGGTGTAGGAGAGCGGGTCGTTCGCGCCGCCCGGGTCGTCCACCTCGATCTCGTAGCGGTACTCGCTGCGGATGGCGGCGACGGTGCGGGGCGCCGAGGTGATCTCGGGCGCGACGTTGTTGACCTCGATGACCGCGAATGCCTCGGTGGTCAGCGAGCCGTCGATGACCTGCACGCCGACGCGGACGGTGTCGGGGCCGTCGAGCATCGCGCCGGGCAGGGTGTAGGAGGCCATGTCGGCGAGCTCGCCGAAGGTGCCGTCGTCGTCGGTGTCCCAGCTGAAGGTCGGCGTCGCCGTCTCGCAGCCGGCCACGTTGACGGTGAGCGGCACGTCGGTGCCCTCGGCCACCTCGGAGGGCGCGTCGAAGCGCACGCTGGCGCGGAAGTTCACGATGTCGCAGAGGTGGGCGTCGAGGCCGACCACCGCGTCCGCCGGGAGGCTGGCGAGGCGGCGCGCCTCGGCGATCGCCGCGGCCTGGGTGTCCGCCTGCACGCCGAAGGTGAGGAGGGACACGGTCTCGCCCGCCGGGACGGTGATGTCGAAGGACCAGCCGAGCTCGTCGCCCGTCGCGCCGGTGAGCGCCGGGGCCGAGGCGAGGCGGACCGCCGACCCGCCGGCGCCCATCGTCACGTGGGCCAGCGAGGGCGTGCCCGCGCCGTCGGTCGCGTCGTCGGTGCCGAACCACGAGTCCGTGGCGTCGAGCGTCCGGTCGCCCGACTCGGTGGCGTAGACGTTGGTGGTCGAGTTGCTGCCGAGGTTGCCTTCGATCGACACCGTCACCGTGACGTCGGTCGCGCCCGGGTTGGTGAGCGAGTCGAGGAAGCGGACGTAGTCGCCGCCCATCTCCGGCACGTAGATCTTACGGCTGACCTCGAGGCCCGAGAGCGTCTGAGTCGGCATGTCGACCTGCCGCCCCATCAGCGACATGGTGCTCGCCATGCCGCTCGAGTTGTAGCGAGTGCCGTCGACGTCCAGGTAGTACATCTGGTCGTAGGCGTTCGCCGTCCCGTTGAGGAGCTGGCCGCCCGCGGTCTCGGAGACGTCGAAGTCGAACCCCCCGTCAGTGCTCAGCCTGACGAGGCCGAAAGCGATCGAAGGGACGAGGAGAAGAGCCGCGATCGCGGCAGTCCAAGTGGCGGTCTTACGCATATTGCTCCTGAACGTAGCTCGGCTGGACGGAGTTAGGTATCGGCGGTAGTAAGATTTCTCCCGTCACCTACCCGGGGCCTTACAGACGCTCGTTTAGCGGATTGCCATGAAGATTTCACGCACCCTCCCTTCGATTCTCTGTGTCATTTCCTTCCTCACCCTCGGCCTGGCCGGGGCAGGCTGCGACACCGGCGGCAACCGACCTGACGCGGGCGGCGGCGACGCCGACGTGCCGTCGGGGGGTGACTTCGACGAAGACACCATCACCGACGACGACGAGCTCCGCGGCGACCGCATCGACACCGACGGTGACGGCATCGAGGACTGGCGCGACACCGACTCGGACGGCGACGGCCTGCTCGACATCGACGAGGCGGGTGACCTCCGGCTCGACACGCCGCCGATCGACTCGGACCTCGACGGCGCGCCCGACTACCGGGACACGGACTCGGACAACAACGGCTACCCGGACGGCGTCGAGGGGGTGGGTGACTTCGATCTCGACGGCATCCCGAACTACCGGGACCTCGACGACGACAACGACCTCGCGCGCGACCGCGACGAGCTGGCCGGCGTGCTCGACCCGCCGATCGACACCGACGGCGACGGCCGGCCGAACTACCGCGATCCCGACAGCGACAACGACCTGATCATGGACGGCGACGAGTTCGGCGCCGACACCGACCGCGACGGCCTCTTCGACCAGGAGGACCTCGACTCGGACGGCGACGGGCTGCTCGACGAGGAGGAGGCGGGCGACGCCGACGTGTTCTCGCCGCCGATCGACTCGGACGGCGACACCATCCCCGACTTCCGTGACCCCGACAGCGACAACGACGGCCTCTCGGACGCCAACGAGCTCGAGCTGGGCAGCAACCCGCGCCTCGCCGACTCGGACATGGACGGCGTGACCGATCTCATCGAGCTCGCGGCGGGCACCGACCCGAACGACAACACCGTCAGCCCGCGGACCCGCGGCGACTTCGTCTTCCTCGTGCCCTTCGAGGAGGCGGCGACGCCGAACCGCGACACGCTCGAGTTCCGGACGAGCATCCAGTTCGCCGACATCTACTTCATGTTCGACGCCTCGGGCTCGATGAGCTCCTCCATCGACGCGCTGCGCGGCGCGGTCGGCTCGATCATGAGCGACCTCACCTGCGCGGCCTCCGGCGCGACCTGCCGCACGGACTCGGACTGCACGGTCGGACAGGTCTGCAGCCTCACCGGCGACTGCATCGAGGACCCCTCGATGAGCAACTGCCTCGCCTCGCCCTGGACCGGCGCGGCCTACTACGAGCAGGAGTACCGCAACCTGCTGTCGCTCCAGCCCGACCCGGGCATGACCTCGGCGGCGCTGTCGTTCTCGACCTTCGGCGGCACCGAGCAGATGAACCGCGCGATCTGGGGCGTGGCCAACCCGAGCGCCGCCCCCGGCGCCGAGGAGATGTGCGCCTCCCCGATGATGGGCCGCGTGGGCTGCCCGGCGTTCCGCGAGGAGGCGGTGAAGATCCTCGTGACCTTCACCGACGAGGACAACGACGGCTCCGAGACCGCGATGCAGGCGGCCGACGCGCTCAACGCGGCCGGCATCACCTTCATCGGCGTCTGGGCCGGCTCGGCCGGCTCGACCTCGCGCAACGACCTCGTCGAGGTGGCGCGCCTCACCAACTCGGTGGACCGCACCGGGGCGCCGCTCGTCTTCGACGGCACCGGCGCCGGCGTGGTCCCGGTCGTGACCGCGGCCATCAACGAGATCGTGGAGGGCGTGCCGCTCCGCGTGACCATCGAGGCGACCGACGAGCCGGGGGACGCGGGCGACGCGCTCCAGTTCATCGACTACCTCGAGGTGAACACCTCGGGCGGCGCGTGCAGCGCGGTCAGCCCGGTGCAGGACACCGACGACGACGGCCGCCCGGACGCCTTCCCGTCGCTGCTCCCCGGCACGCCGGTCTGCTGGGACGTCGTCCCGCAGGACAACACCACCGTCATGCCGACCACCGAGCCGCAGGTCTTCCGCGCGCGCCTCACGGTCAGCGGCGACGGCTCGCCCCTCGACGCTCGCATCGTGTTCTTCCTCATCCCGCCGACCATCGAGCTGCCCGGCGGCCCCATGTGATCCGGGTGAGCTGAGCGAGCGCGCTCGAACGAAGACGCCGCGAGCCTTCGGGCTCGCGGCGTTTTCTTTTCGTGAGCCGTAGGATGGCGGTGGTGCATCCCCTGCTCATGCCGACGATGGCGATCCGAGATCCGGCCGTGCGCGCTTTGCCCGCCGCGGACGAGCGCGACGACGCGTCGCTGGTCGCGCGCGCGCTCGACGGAGATCGCTGGGCGTTCGAGGCCCTCTACCGACGGCACGTGCGCCGGGTGACCAACGCGGTGACCCGCATGGTCGGCCGGACCGCCGAGGCGGACGACATCGTCCAGCAGACCTTCCTGCTCGCCATGGAGCGCCTCGGCGCGCTCCGCGACCCGGCCGCGTTCGCGGGCTGGCTCTCGCGCATCGCCGTGAACGAGGTGCGCGGGCGGCTCCGGAAGCGGCGCTGGCTCCGCCGCCTCGCGCTCGACCGCGAGGAGGACGACGCGAGCCTCGAGGCCCTCGCCGCCAGCGACGCGTCCCCCGAGGTCCGGGCCGAGCTGGCGAAGCTCGACGCGGTGCTCGCGGCGATGCACCCGGAGCTCCGGATCGCGTGGATGCTCCGCTTCGTCGAGGGCTGGGAGCTGACCGAGGTGGCGGCGGCGCTCGACGTCTCGCTCGCGACCGCGAAGCGACGCATCAAGGTGGCCCGCGAGCGGGTCGACGCCCACGTGGGAGGCGCGCGATGAGCCAGCTGCCCGATCCGGTCCACGAGGTCCTCGAGGACACCGTCGACGAGGCGCGCGTGCAGCGCCTCTGGCGCGGCATCGAGGGCCAGCGCCCGCGCCGCCGGGGGGCGCCGCTCGCGGTGGCCGGGGCTCTCGCGGCGGCCGCGGCGGCCCTGCTGTTCTGGCTCTGGCCGCGTCCGCCCGCGCCGCTCGCGCTCGAGGGCGGCGCCCCCATCCCGGCCCGGCTCGACGGCGCGATCGCGCTCGACGACGGCTCGACCGTCACCCCCTCGGCCGGCGCGCGCCTCACGCTCGTCCGGAACGACCCGGAGGCGATCACCTGGGCGCTCGAGGCCGGCCGCGCCCGCTTCTCGGTCACCCCCGGCGGCCCCCGCGCCTGGCGCGTCCTCGCCGGTGAGGTGGAGGTCCAGGTGGTCGGCACGATCTTCGAGGTCGACCGCGGCGACGCGGAGACCACGGTCCACGTCGAGCGGGGGAGGGTGGAGGTCACCCACCCGACCGGAACCCGGCTACTCACCGCGGGAACTCGGTTTCGTTTCCCGAACGCCCCCGCCCACCCCCCCGTGCCCTTGCCCGTGCCCGTGCCCCTGCCCGAGTCGCCCATCGAAATGGAGACCGAGCCCGAGACCGAGCCCGAGTCCGAGTCCGAGTCCGGGTCCGAGTCCGAGACCGAGACCGGGTCCGAGTCCGAGTCCGAGTCCGAGTCCGAGCCCGCTCCCCTCGTCTCCGCCGAGCAGGCGATGGCCGTGGCCGACGAGGCGCGGCGGGAGGGGCGGGAGAGGGAGGCGGCTTCGATCCTCGAGCGAGCGAGCCAGCTGCGGGGCGACCCGGCGGCCGGGCTGGCGGCGTTCACGCTCGGGCGGCTCGAGCTGGATCGGCTGAACCGCCCGGCGCGGGCGGCGCGGGCGTTCTCCCGGGCCCTCGACCTGAGCCTGCCGCCGCGGCTGCGCGAGGACGCGGCGGCCCGGCTGGTGGACGCGCACGTGGCGGCGGGGGACGAGCGCGCGGCCGCGCTCGCCGCGAACTTCTACCTGCGCGACTACCCCAACGGCCGACACCGCGCGCGGGTCCGGCCCCACGCCGGGCCCTGATGCGACGCCTCGTCGCGCTCGCCGCCGCGCTGTCGTTCGCCGCCGCGCTCGCCTCGCCGGCGGCGGCGCAGTCCGTCGAGCTCACCGACCCGGCCTGCGACGCGCTCCCCATCGACCGCGCGGCGACGCGCGGCATCCTCGCGCTCGAGCTCGAGGTGGACGGGTGGCGACTGGTCGAGGCCGACGCCGACGCCTCGCTCTCCTGGGCCCCCGAGCGCTGCGCCGCCGGCGCGACCCGCTACCGCCTCGCGCTCCGCGACCCCGACGGCCGGGTGCGAGAGGCCACCGTCGACCTCGCCGCGGTCCCCCTCGGCGCGCTCCCCCGCGCCCTGGCCCTCGAGCTCGTCGGCCTCCTCCAGGAGCGCCCGCCGCCGCCGAGCCCCGCCTCGGACACGGTCTCGGACCCGGACCCGGACCCGGACCCGGCTTCGGACTCGGCTTCGGACTCGGACCCGGACTCGGACTCGGACTCGGACTCGGATTCGGACTCGGATTCGGACTCGGACTCGGCTTCGGCTTCCAACTCAAACCCGGCTTCGGACTCGGCTCCCGACGACGACACCGAGCGATCGCAAAGCCCCCTCTGGTCCATCGAGGGCACCCTCCGCAACACCCCGGACACCGGCGCCCTGCTCAGCGGCCTCCGCCTCGCGCTCGAGCTGGCCGTGCTCGGCGACCTCTTCGGCGCCGACCTCCCGCTCCGGCTCCGGCTCGACGTCGGCGGCACCGGCGGGCCGGCGTCGCATCAGGTGTCCCTCGCGTCCGTCGAAGGCGGCGTGACGCTCGCGATCCGGGCCACCGCCGCTCGAGAGGTCGCCGTGCGCTTCGGCCCGCGCCTCTGGCTCGGCTACGGCTGGGTGCTCTCCCTGCCGCCGCCCCCACGGGGCACCTCGTTGGCTCCGCGGACCGAGGGCATGCTGCTCGGGCTGGGGCTGTCGGTGGGGATCGACGTCGAGGTGGCTCCCGGCTTCGAGCTCCGGCTCGGGGGAGAGGTGGGCACCAACCTGGAAGGCCTGCCGCAGGGCACCCCGGCCGGCACGACCGGGTTCCTCGGCGCCTACTGGGGCCTCGATCTCGGCGTCGGCTTCCGCTGAATCGGCCGTCGCCTTGACACGCTCGCCGTCGAGACGTACGCATGCCGCGAAACTGAGAATCAGAGTCATACTTACTTCGAGGTCTCACGAATGCGTTCCCTCTCCGTTCTCTGCGCCCTGAGCGCGCTCACCCTGGTGGCCTGCGACGACGGCGACCCGGATCCCGTCGACTCGGGCGTCGCCGACACCGGCGTCGTGTCCGAAGACGCCGACGTCATGGACGAGGACTCCGGCACCGACGTGGACGCCGGCCCGGGCGAGCTGGTCGTGCCCGACACCTACGCCTTCGAGAGCCGCTTCAGCGCCGGCGAGAGCAGCATTCGCCACACCGGTCAGACCGCGCGGCACCTCCTCATCAGCGACCTGAAGGACTACGTCGGCGGCCTCACCGCCGAGGTCGACGGCGGCTTCTCGCCCGCCGCCGACGGCGACGTCACCGCGCGCCTCGAGTACTTCTTCAGCCTCGACGGGGGCGACCGCGCCGACGACCCGTTCCGGCTGAGCACCGACCCGGCCGCCCTGCAGTCGACCTACGGCGACATCTCGAGCGCCAACCTGATCGACAAGGTCGCCGGCAACGACAGCTCCACCGACCACCGCGACTGGTCGACCGAGTTCGCCGGCTGGAGCGACGCCTCGATCGCGGCCCACGGCGGCGGAATCGACAGCCCGACCAACCTCGTGCGCGCCTTCTTCGAGACCCTCGAGGAGAACGCGATCGACCGCGCGGCCGGCCGTGACCGGCTCAGCCCCGCGCTCCAGCCGCTCCCCGTGCACGTGACCGAGAGCGGCCTCGACCTGCAGCAGCTCACCGAGAAGTTCCTCCTCGGCGCGCTCGCCTTCTCGCAGGCCGCGGACGACTACACGGACGACGACACCGACGGAAAGGGCCTGCTCGTCGACAACACCATGCCGGCCTCGGATGGCGCGCCGTACACCGCGCTCGAGCACGTGTGGGACGAGGCGTGGGGCTACTACGGCGCCGCCTCCTCCTACGGCTCCTGGACCGCCGAGAGCCTCTCGAGCGGCCCGCGCTACATGGACACCAGCGGCGACGGCGCGATCGACCTCGGCACCGAGTACAACTGGGGCGCCTCGGTCAACGCGGCCAAGCGCGACAACGGCGCCAACGTGGCCACCGACTTCATGGGCCAGTCGTTCCTCGCGTTCCGCACCGGCCGCGCGATGATCGCGCACTACGGCGAGCTCGACGCGGACGAGCGCGCGGCGCTCACCGAGCAGCGTGACCTCGCGATCCAGGCCTGGGAGCAGGCGATCGCGGCGACGGTCGTGCACTACATCAACGACACCCTGCAGGCGATGGGCGACTTCGGGACCGCGGCGTATGATCACGACCGCTTCCTCGACCACGCCAAGGCCTGGTCGGAGATGAAGGGCTTCGCGCTGATGTTCCAGTTCAACCCCCGCTCGCCGCTGACCCGCGAGCAGTTCGTGCAGCTCCACACCCTCATGGGCGACGCGCCGGTGCTCCCGGCCGCCGGCCCGCTGGCCGCGGACGAGTACCGCGAGAACCTGCGCGCGGCGCGCACCCTCCTCGGTGACGCCTACGGCTTCGCCGCCGAGAACCTCGGCGACGACGCCGGCGAGAACGGGTGGTGAGCCGATGACGCCGCGCACCTCCCGCTCGCTGGTGGTCTTCTTCTCCGTGCTCGCGTGCTTCGTCGGCTGTGACGGCGGCGACGCGCCGGTCGACGCGTCCAGCGCGGGCGACGGCGGCTCGGAGGATCCGTCCGCCCTGCGGCGCGAGGTGCTCGGCGCCCTGGGCGAGAACGTCATCCTCCCGGCCTTGCGCGACTTCGCCGAGCAGGCGGAGGCGCTCGAGGCCGCGACCGCCGCCTACGCCGCCGACCCTTCGGCCGACAACCGCGCCGCGGCCCAGGCCGCATGGCGTGACGCCGCCGCCTCCTGGCAGCAGGCGGAGCTGATGCAGGTCGGCCCCGCCGGCATGAGCGGCACCGGCTGCGGCGTGGTGGGCGCGATGGAGCTCCGGGACGAGATCTACTCCTGGAACCTCACCAGCACCTGCCGCATCGACCAGGAGACCGTGGCCGACGCCCACGCCGACACCGCGCTGCTCGACGCCGAGCTGGTGAACGTCCGCGGCCTCGACGCGATGGAGTACCTCCTCTTCGTCGAGACCGACGACAACACCTGCGGCGCGCTCTCGCCGATCAACGACGAGGGCACCTGGGAGGCGGAGCGGGCCAACATCGGCCAGCGCCGCGCGACCTACGCCCACACCGCCGCGCAGCTCGTCCTCGAGGAGGCGCGCGGGCTCCGCGACGCCTGGGAGCCGAGCGGCGGCGACTTCCTCGCCGACTGGCGCGGCGCCGGCACCGACGGCTCCGCCTACGACAGCTCGCAGCGCGCGCTCGACGACCTCGCGACCGCGATGCTCTACCTCGACACGGCGACCCGCGACATGAAGGTGGGCGACCCGGCGGGCATCACCTGCATGGACGCCAGCTGCATCGACTCCCTCGAGACGCCGTGGGCCAACCACGACAAGCAGGCCATCCTCGCCAACCTCGATGCCTTCGGGCGCCTCTTCCACGGGGAGTCGCCGGACGCGATGGGGCTCGGGATCGACGACCTCCTGCTCGCGGTCGGCGCGGACACCCTGGTGGCGGATCTGAGCGCCGCCCTCGCCGCCGCGGTCACCGCGGTGGAGGCCATCCCGGGCACGCTGCGCGAGGCCATCGAGGCCGACGCGCCCGAGATCACGACCGCCTACGATGCGCTGGGCACCGCGCAGCGCCTCTTCAAGGTGGACGTGGTGACGGCGCTCGACATCGACGTGCAGTCCTGCACCCCGGGTGACAACGACTGACGATGCGCGACCTGCGGGCGCGCCTGAACGACCCTCGCGACGCCGCCTCCGTGGCGGCGTTTCGCGTGATGTTCGGGCTCGTGATCGCGGGCGGGGTGATCCGCTACTTCGCGAGCGGCTGGATCGATCGCTTCTACGTCCAGCCCACCTTCCACTTCCACTACCTCGGGTTCGAGTGGGTGCGGCCCCTGCCCGAGCCGTGGATGAGCGCCGCCTTCGGGCTGCTCGGCGTCGCCGGGCTCTGCGTGGCGCTCGGGCTCTTCTACCGGGTCGCGTCGGCGCTGGTGCTGGGGGTGTTCACCTACCTGCACCTCATCGACGTGACCAACTACCTGAACCACTACTGGTTGGTCACGCTCCTCGCGGCGCTCTTCTGCCTGCTGCCGCTGAACGGGACGTGGTCCCTCGACGCCCGCCTACGCCCCTCGCTGCACCGGAGCACGGTGCCGGCGTGGGTGCTCTACCTGCTGCGCTTCCAGGTGGGGCTCGTCTACGTCTTCGCTGCCCTCGCCAAGATCGGGCCCGACTGGCTCCTGCACGGTCAGCCGCTCGGGATCTGGCTGCACGCGCGCACCGAGACGCCGGTGATCGGGCCGCTGCTCGGCCAGCCCTGGGTGGCGCTGGCGATGAGCTGGGCGGGGCTCTTCTACGACCTGACCATCGTCTTCTGGCTCAGCTGGCGCCGGAGCCGCCCCTTCGCCTTCGCCGCGGTGTGCTTCTTCCACGGCCTCACCGGCTACTTCTTCTTCATCGGCATCTTCCCGGTGATCATGACCGCCGCCGCGACGCTGTTCTTCGCGCCCGACTGGCCCCGCAAGCTGCACGCGCGGCTGCGGCGGGTGGACCTCGAGCCCGACGACCGGAGCCGGATCGGCCGCGCGGGGATGGCCGCCCTGGCGGTCTGGGGGCTGGTGATGGTGGCGGTGCCGCTCCGCGGTCACCTCTACGGCGGCGACGTGCTCTGGCACGAGCAGGGCATGCGCTGGAGCTGGCGGGTGAAGGTCCGCGAGAAGAACGGCGACGTGACCTACCGGGTGCGCCTCGACGGCGAGCGCCGCGAGCGGGAGGTGCGCCCGAGCCGCTACCTCGACGGCCGGCAGGAGGCGGAGTTCGCGGGCCAGCCCGACCTCATCCTCCAGCTGGCCCATCACATCCGCGACGAGCTCCGCGCCCGAGGCCACACCCGGGTCGAGGTCCGGGCCGACGCCTGGGCCTCGCTCAACGGCCGCCCCTCGGCGCGCCTGATCGATCCGACGGTCGATCTGGCGGCCGTCGAGGACGGCTTCGCGCCCGCCGACTGGATCCTCCCCCGCCCCGACACCCGACCTCTCCCCATGCGCCGGCGCCGCCCGGCGGTCGCCCGCCACTGACCTGCCACCGAGGAGCGTCATGACGAAGAGCTTGCGTCCGCCCCACGCGCGGGCATGTTGCGCCCCCGTGCGCGCCTTCGCCTCGATCGTGCTCGTCCTCCTGGCCGTCGCCGCCCCCGCCGCGGCGCAGGACGCCGGCTCCCCCGACGCGGGCGTGCCCGACGCCGGCTCCCCCGACGCCGGCTCCCCCGACGCTGGCTCCCCCGACGCCGCCCCGCCCGACCCCGGCCCCCCGGCGCCCCAGGACGCGGACGCGGACCCGGACTCGGACGCGGACTCGGCCCCGGACTCGGACTCGGCTTCGGACCCGGACTCGGCTTCGGACCCGGACTCGGACTCGGACTCGGCTTCGGACCCGGACTCCGACCCGGCGACGGACGACCTCGTGCTCAGCGACGACGACGTCCTCCTCAGCGACGACGACGTGCTCGTCGATCCCGACCTCGACGACGTCGTCGAGTCCGAGGAGGACCTCACCGTCCCCGACGTCGTCGTCACCGCGCCCGCCATCGACCGGACCGAGCAGGAGCCCACCGGCGGCGCCGTGCAGCGGCTCGACGAGGAGCAGCTGGAGCGCTTCTCCTACGACAACCCGGACGCGGTCGTGCAGCAGGTGCCCGGCGCGTACGTGCGCCAGGAGGACGGCTTCGGGCTGCGCCCGAACATCGGCCTGCGCGGCGTGAGCAGCGAGCGCTCCAGCCGGATCACGCTGATGGAGGACGGCGTCCTCTTCGGCCCCGCGCCCTACGCCGCGCCGGCCGCCTACTACTTCCCGCTGATGCTGCGCATGACCGGCGTCGACGTCTACATGGGCGCGGCGACCATCCCCTTCGGCCCCACCACCGTCGGCGGCGCGATCGACCTCCACAACCGCCCGATCCCGCGGGAGGCGACCGGCGGCCTGGACCTCGCGGTCGGCCTCTACAACTACGGCCGGGCGCACGCGTGGGCGGGCGCGAGCAACGACTGGGGCGGCTTCGCGGTGGAGGGCGTGTTCCTCCGGACCGACGGCTTCAAGACCCTCCAGGGCCTCCAGCGCCCGCCCGACACCGGCTTCGACCGCGGCGAGCTCCTGCTCCGCGGCGAGCTGCGCGGCGCCCTCGGCGACAACGCCTACCAGCGCCTCGAGCTGCGCTTCGGCTTCAGCGCCGAGGGCAGCAGCGAGAGCTACCTCGGGCTGACCGACGCCGACTTCCAGGCCGACCCCTACCAGCGCTACTTCGCGTCCCAGCTCGACCGCATGGAGTGGTGGCGCACCCAGGTGCAGCTCCGGCACACGCTCGAGGTGGGCGACGACTTCGTGCTCCGGAGCACCGCGTACCGGCACGACCTCGACCGCAACTGGTTCAAGGTCAACGCGATGGGCGGCCTCCCGCGGGAGGGCGGCGGGCAGACCCGGACCGAGCTGTTCGACGTGCTCATCAACCCGAGCGGCGGCAACGCCGTCCTGGTCGCGATCCTCCGGGGGGAGGAGGACGGGGAGCTCGGCCCGGCCTCCGACGACTACGTGCTCATCGGCAACAACGGCCGCGTCTTCGGCAGCACCGGCGTCCAGACCGAGGGCGTCGGCACCTTCGAGACCGGGCCCCTCTCGCACCGCGTGCGCATCGGCGCGCGCCTGCACCACGACGACGTGCGCCGGCACCACACCGAGCGCGCGTACGGGGTGGCCGGCGGCGACCTGATCGAGGTGACCGACCAGCCCTACACGCTCCTCCGCAGCCAGGCCCAGGCGCTGGCGTTCAGCGCGCACGCCGCGTGGTCGGTCGAGCTCTGGGACGCGGTCACCGTCACCCCGGGCGTGCGCACCGAGCTCATCTGGACGAGCTACGACGACGTCGAGGGGGGGACCTCCTCGTCGGCGTTCCGGGCCGCGGTGCTGCCGGGCGCGGGCATCGAGTGGGCCATCCTCGAGGAGCTGGCCGTCTTCGGCGGGGTGATGCGCGGGTTCGCGCCGGTGGCGCCCGGTCAGGCCGAGAACGTGCAGCCCGAGGACAGCGTGCTCTACGAGGCGGGCCTCCGGGCGTCGCACGAAGAGACCGGGCTCGGCGGCCAGATCACCGGCTTCGTGAACGACTACTCCCGGTTCCTCCAGCGCTGCTCCTTCGCGGCCGGCTGCGCCGACATGGACCTGGACCTGGAGTCCAACGGCGGCCGCCCGATCGTGGCCGGGCTCGACGTGCGCCTCGGCGCGAACATCCGCGCGGGCGAGGTCCGGGTGCCGCTGCGCGCGACCTACACGTTCACCTACAGCGAGCTCCGCGAGGCGGTCGGCGACTCGCCGAGCCCGCTCTACGCCGGCGGTCAGCCCGGCGACCGGCTGCCCTACATCCCCGAGCACCAGATCTCGGCGCAGGCCGGCCTCGAGCACGACGACATCGGCCTCAACGTCTCGGCCAGCTGGGTCAGCGAGATGTGGGAGCAGGTGGCGGCGCCGGGCGACGAGCTGCCCCGGACCGACGCCTACTTCCTGCTCGACGCGACGGTCTACGTCGGCCTGCTGGAGCACCTCCGGCTCTACGTGCGCGGCGAGAACCTGACCTTCAGCCAGGCCGTCGCCTCGCGTCGCCCCTTCGGTGCGCGCCCGGTCCGCCCCTTCCAGATCCAGGGCGGCCTCAAAGTGGAATTCTGAGCCTATGTCGGTGCGGTGAGTCTCTCTCTGCTCGGGCTCGGGGTCGCGCTCGGGGGCGCGGCCTGCTGGGCCGGGCTCGACGCGACGCGCAAGGCGCTCGTCCGCGACGTCCCGCCGGCCGCCGCCGCGATGTGGCTGAGCCTCGGGCAGACCCCGTTCTTCGCCCTCGCGCTCCTCTTCGAGGCCGAGCTGTCGGCCGGCTACTGGCTGCCCGGCCTCTCGGCGCTCGGGCTGCAGGTGATCGCGAACCTGCTCTTCATGAAGGCCGTCCAGATCTCGCCGCTGAGCGCGACCATCCCCTTCCTCTCGTTCACGCCGGTGTTCACCTCGCTGCTCGCGATCCCGGCCCTCGGGGAGCTGCCGAGCGGCTGGCAGTGGGGCGGCATCGGCCTCGTGGTGGTCGGGGCGCTCGCCCTGCACGCCCGGGGCGACGCGCCGCTCTGGCGTCGCCTCGAGACCGGCTCGGCGCTGATGGTCGGGGTCTCGGCCTGCTGGGCGTTCACCGCCAACCTGGACAAGCTCGCCCTCGAGCACGCGTCCGAGCCCGTGCACGCGCTCGTGCAGACCGCCGGCGTCGGCCTGGCGCTCCTCGGTTGGCTGCTGGTACGGCGCGCGTCGATCGCCGTCCCGCGTCGCGCCCGCTGGCCGCTCGCCGCCTCCATCGCCTTCGGCGCGGGCGCCCTCGCGCTTCAGCTCTGGGCCATCCAGCTCCTCTTCGTCGGCATCGTGGAGACGATCAAGCGCGCGGTCGGCATGACCTCCTCGGTGCTCGTCGGCCGCGTCGCGTTCGACGAGCCCCTCGGCGTCGGCAAGCTCGTCGCCGTCGCGATCATGATCGCCGGGACGATCGCGGTCGTCCTGGGGTGAGCTCCCTCGCGACCTTCAGCCGACGAGGCGCTCCAGGGCGGGCGGCGCGGCGCGGCGCTCGAAGGCGGCGGCCTGGGCGGCGCGGGCGAGGATGGCGCAGAGGGTGCGCCGCTCGAGGGGCTTCACGTGGACCTCGGCGAAGAGCGCGCGGTCGGCTTCGGTGGGGCGCTCGTCCGGCTCCACGAGCAGCACGAGGCGCGGGCAGCGGTCGCCGAGCCTGCGCTTCAGGGCCCGGGCCACCTGGGCGCCGCTCGCGTGGGCCATGCGGCTCGCGAGCACCACCGCCTCGGGCCGGCGCTTCGGGACCTGCTCGAGCGCCTCGAGCGGGCTCGTGTAGAGATAGACGCGCGCTTCGTCTTCGAAGGCGGGGGCCATCGACCGCAGCCAGTGGGCCTGGTCGTCCACGAACACGACACATCGGCGAGGCAGCTTCATCTCGTGTCGACGACTGTGCAGAAACCGTGCTCAGCGACGGAGCCGGGAGGGACGGGGCGGAAGCTGCGCCATCCTTGCGTCAGGTGGGGCACGCCGCGTCATGGATGTCGCGCACCGTCGGGTCTCTGGCGGCCACCGTCGCCTCTTGACACAGGGGAGATCGGGCACTGAGTGTCGGCCATATGGCCAAAGACGAGGTGATGCTCCAGGTGGCCGCGGCCACCAACCAGGACGTGGGCAAGGGCGTCGCCCGGCTCAGCAAGCGGGCGATGGAGGCGCTGGGCCTCCGAGGCGGCGAGGTCATCGAGGTCGAGGGGAAGCGGCGGAGCGCCGCCCTCGCGCTGCCGCCCTACGAGGAGGACGCGGGCCTCGACATCATCCGCCTCGACGGGCTCGAGCGGCACAACGCCGGCGTCGGCATCAGCGATCGGGTCGCCGTGCGGAAGGCCGACGCCAAGCCGGCGCGCAAGGTCGTGCTCGCGCCGGCCCAGGACAACGTCCGGCTGAGCGGCCCCGGCGAGGCGCTGAAGCCGACCCTGATCGGCCGCCCGCTCTCGCCGGGCAGCGTCATCTCGACCAGCGTCTACCGCCGCGCGCCGGGCATGAACGGGGGCCCGTTCCCCAACGACGTCATGAACGCGCTCTACGCGCAGCGCGCCTACGGCCTGCAGGAGATCCGGCTCGTGGTGGTGTCCGCCGCGCCGACTGGGGTCGTGCGCGTCACGCCCGAGACCGAGATCGAGCTCCGCGCCGAGCACACCGAGCCCGAGGAGAAGGTGCTCGACGTCACCTACGACGACGTCGGCGGCATCAGCCACACCCTCGACGAGGTGCGGGAGATGATCGAGCTCCCGCTGAAGCACCCGGAGCTCTTCCAGCGCCTCGGCATCGACCCGCCGAAGGGGGTGCTGCTCTACGGCCCGCCCGGGACCGGCAAGACCCTCCTGGCGCGCGCGGTGGCCAACGAGTCCGACGCGCACTTCATCTCGGTGGCCGGCCCCGAGATCATGGGCAAGCTCGTCGGCGAGTCCGAGGAGCGGCTCCGGCAGATCTTCGAGGAGGCGGAGCAGAACGCGCCGAGCATCATCTTCTTCGACGAGATCGACTCGATCGCGCCGAAGCGCGACGAGGTCACGGGGGAGGGCGAGAAGCGGCTCGTGGCGCAGCTGCTGACCCTGATGGACGGCCTGAAGCCGCGGCAGAACGTGGTGGTCATCGGCGCGACCAACCGCCCCGACGCGATCGACGAGGCGCTGCGGCGCCCCGGCCGCTTCGACCGCGAGCTGACCATCGGCGTCCCCGACAAGGACGGCCGGCGAGAGGTCTTGCAGATCCACACCCGCGGCATGCCGCTCGCCGACGACGTCGAGCTCGACCGACTCGCCCAGATGACCTACGGCTTCGTCGGCGCCGACCTCGCCGCGCTCTGCCGGGAGGCGGCGCTCGAGTCGCTGCGCCGGGTGCTGCCCGAGATCGACCTCGAGGCCGACGAGATCCCGGAGGAGGCGCTCCAGAAGCTGATCGTGCGGGGCGGCGACTTCGACTCCGCCATCCGGCGCGTGCAGCCGACCGCGCTCCGCGAGATCATGATCCAGACCCCCAACGTCTCCTGGGACGACGTCGGCGGGCTCGACGAGGCCAAGGAGGCGCTCCGGGAGGGCATCGAGCTGCCGCTCAAGCGCCCCGACGCGTTCACGCGCATGGGCATCCGCCCGGCGAAGGGCTTCCTGCTCTACGGCCCGCCCGGCACCGGCAAGACGCTGCTCGCCAAGGCGTGCGCGCGGGAGGCGGAGGCGAACTTCATCTCGATGCGCTCGAGCGACCTGCTCAGCAAGTGGTACGGCGAGTCCGAGAAGCAGGTGGCGCGCCTCTTCCAGCGCGCGCGGCAGGTGGCGCCCACCGTCATCTTCCTCGACGAGATCGACTCCCTCGTTCCGCGCCGCGGCGGCGGCCTCGGCGAGCCGGCGGTCACCGAGCGGGTGGTCAACACGATCCTCGCCGAGATGGACGGCCTCGAGGAGCTGAAGGGCGTGGTGGTGGTGGGCGCGACCAACCAGCCGACCCTCATCGACCCGGCGCTGCTGCGCCCCGGCCGCTTCGACGAGCTGATCTACGTGCCGGTGCCGAGCGAGAAGGGGCGCCTGAAGATCCTGAAGATCCACACCCACGGCATGCCGCTCGCCGCCGGGGTCGACCTCGCGTCGCTCGCGAAGCGCACCGAGGGCTACACCGGCGCCGACCTCGAGGACCTCGTGCGCCGCGCCGGCCTGATCGCCCTGCGTCACGACCTCGAGGTCAGCGACGTGCCGATGCCCATCTTCGAGGAGGCGCTGAAGCAGACCCGCGCCTCGGTCACCGAGGAGATGGACGCGAGCTATCGCAAGATGGCGGAGGACCTGAGACACGAGCGCCCGGCGGAGGCCAAGCGCATCGGGTTCTGAGGCTCAGGGCGCGCGGTCGAGCGTGAGCTCGAACGAGAAGGTCGTGCCCCGCCCGGGCTCGCTCTTCACGTCGAGCTGGGCCCCGTGCAGGGCGAGGAGCCGCTTGCAGATGCCGAGACCCAGGCCGGTGCCTCCGTAGCGGGCGCCGATCTGCTCGCTCCCCTGCGTGAAGTCGTCGAAGATGCGACCGAGCTGATCTTCGGGGATGCCGATGCCGGTGTCGCGCACCTCGAAGGCGAGGGTGGCGTCGTCGCGCCCGACGCGCCGGGTCGACACGTCGAGCGACACGCCTCCCCGCTCGGTGAACTTGATCGCGTTGCCCAGCAGATTGGAGAGGACGCGACTCAGCTTGACCGGATCGCCTCGCAGCTGCGCCGGGACGTCGGGCGCGACGCGCAGGGACACCGTCAGGCCAGACTCCTTGGCGCGGAGCCCCTGCTCCTCGACGAGCCCCTCGAGCATCGCCGGGAGATCGAACGGCCTGCGCTCGAGCCGACCGTGCGCCGCCTCGATCCGGCCGACGCTCAGCACATCGTCCAAGAGCTCGACCGTCGACCTCGTGGCGCGGGCGATGGTCCGTACGTAGCTCTCCTGCTCCTTCGAGAGCGACGACTCCTCGAGCAGCTCGACCGCGGCGACGATCGCGCTCAACGGGCCGCGGATGTCGTGACTGATCATCGACACGAGCGTCCCCTTGACCCGGGCCGCTTCCTCGGCTTCGTCGCGCGCGGCCAGAAGCTCCCGTTCGTAACGACGGCGCTCGGTGACGTCGAGGAGCGTCGCGCGAATGCCGATGGGCTCACCGCGCTCGTCGCGCCGGAGCACCGCGTTGAGCAGCACCGGTACGCGCCGCCCCACGCCCGTCAGCTCGAGCGCGATCTCGTCGACGTGCCCCTGCATGCCGAGGAGCGGGTGGACGTGCGTCTCCCAGTAGATGCGCCCCCCGACGGTGAAGAGCTCCTGCACGCGCACGCGCCCCACCAGAGCGTCGGCGTCGCGCCCGAGCGTCCGGGTGACCCATCGGTTGACGCGCACCAGCGTGCCGTCGGGCAGGGCCGAGAGGAAGCCGCAGGGGGCCTCCTCGTAGAGCTGCTCCGCGGGCTCCTCGAGGAGGGCGCGGGCGCGCTCGAGCTCTCGAGGCGCCGAGCTCACACGAACGCTCGGATGGCCTCGATGGTCTCGCCGGGCGCGCTCAGGTTCGGGCAGTGCCCGGTGGCCTTCATCAGGACGAGCTCGCTGTTGGGCAGGGCGGCGTGGACGTAGCGGCCGACCGCCTCGGGGGCGATGATGTCGTCGGCGCACTGCAGGACCAGCGCTCTCGCCTGGACGCGCGCGAGATCCGCGCGGTTGTCCGAGAGGAAGGTGACCTCCGCGAACCGCTTGGCGATGCCCGGGTCCATGCGACAGAAGCTGTTGGCCAGCTCCTCGCCGAGCTCCGGGCGGTCCGCGTTGCCCATGATGGCGGGGGCCATCTGACGCGACCAGCCGAGGTAGTTGCTCTCCAGAGACTCGAGCAGCCCGTCGATGTCGTCTCGCGAGAAGCCGCCGACGTACTGCTCGTCGTTCAGGTAGCGAGGGGAGGGGCCGACGAGGACGAGCTGCGAGAAGTGCCGAGGCGCGCGGTTCGCGGCGAGCACGCCGATCATCGCGCTGACCGAGTGCCCGACGAAGACGCCGTTCTCGATGTCCAGGGCCTCGGCGATCTCGATGACGTCGGTCGCGTAGCCGTCGAGCGAGCCGTACTTCTTCGGGTCGTAGGCGGTCGGATCGCAGGTGCCGGCGCCTACGTGGTCGAACAGCACGACGCGGAAATCGGCCTCGAACTCGGGCGCCACGTAGCGCCACATGTTGCGATCGCAGCCGAAGCCGTGGGCGAAGACCATGTGGCGCTCGCCCTGGCCGGTGACCGTCACGTCATGTCGCTGGAGGGCGTCGGTCATGTCGAATGAGTAGCGTATCCCGCGGGGGCGCGACAGGGGCCCCTACTCGAGGCAGCGGCCGGTCGCGTCGTCGCTGTCGTTGTTGTCCTCGCGGCACTCGCGGAACGTCGCCGTCTCCGGGTCCACGACCACCCGGGCGAAGAAGGTCTCGGTCGGCGGCACGCCGGCCGGGGCCTCGAGGGTCAGCTCGAGCACGCGCCCCGGGAACACCGGCTCGGTCGAGGTGACCCGGCCGAGCTCCACGTCGGGCGCGCCGCGCTGGAAGAACGCCACCGTGACGCCGGGCGGGAGGAGCGCGCGGCCCTGGTTGCGCAGCGACGCGACGAGGCGGACCGGATCGCTGCACACCACGCGCAGGGCGAGCACCGCGTCGGGCGCGTCGAAGATGCCGCCCTCCTGCACGTTCTGCCGGAAGTTGTTGAGCCAGGGGAGCGCCCAGTTGTCGCGGGGGCGGCGCGGGATCTCGCCGTAGCCGCCCGCCGGGTCGCAAGCGGTGTCCGCGTCGTCGCACGTGTTGGTGACGTGGTAGGCGTGCTGCGTCCACATGGTGCGGGTCCCGACCCACGAGTTGGCCGCGTCGCGGAACACGCTGATGCCGCGCCACGCCCGGCCGTAGCTCGGCGCGGTCCACGGCGGGTAGCCGCCGGAGCCGTCCATGTGGTGGTTGCAGTGCCAGGAGTCCGGGTTGGCCCCGGTCGAGATCATCACCATCTCGGCGTGGCCGTCCGCGTCGACGTCGGCGACGAGCGAGGCCTCGGTCCCGGTGAAGGAGTTGGTCGGCGCGGCGAAGCGGACCGCGCCGGTGGGCCCGTCGTAGACCCACATGTAGCACTCGTCGTTGTAGAGGACCTCGGCGACCCCGTCGCCCTCGAAGTCGAAGACCGTCGATCCGGTCACGGACGAGCTGTTGTCGTGGTTCCGGGCCGACCAGACCTGGGTGATCGTGCCGCCGGCGTAGTCGGGCTTCAGCATCGCGTAGATGGTGGCCTGCGCGACGCCGATCTCCGGGGCGCCGTCGCCATCGAAGTCGGCCACCGTCGGAGGGCCACCGACGCCGGTGCCCCCGATCGCCACCGGCCCGAGGCGCGTCGCGCCGGTCGCGGCGTCGAGGATGATCACCTCGCCGCCGCCCACGAGCACCACGTCGGGCGCGCCGTCCATGTCGAAGTCGCCGATCGCCGCGAAGCCCTCCGAGAGGTCGGTGCGCTGCCACAGGACGCTGCCGTCGGTGTCGATCGCGGTGCGGCCCGAGAGCACCTCGAGGTCGGCGTCGTCGTCGAGGTTCGCGAAGAAGCTCGTCGAGGTGCTGACCTCGCCGTGGGCCCAGCCGCCGCGCGCGCTCGGCACGTCGAAGCGGAGGGTGAAGGTGCCGCCGGCCCAGGTGTAGACGGCGCCGCGCCACGCGACCTCGGGATCGCCGTCGCCCTCGAGGTCGCCGAGCGCGAGCCCGCCGCCCCAGCCGAGGCCGGTCGAGGTGGTCACGGGCACGAGGTCGGCGCCGATCCCCATCACCGTTCCGTCGCCCCGGATGGCGGCGAGGCGGCGCTCTCCGGTGACCGCGACGATGTCGAGCACGCCGTCGTCGTCGAGGTCGCCGAGCGCCAGCGAGACCCCGCTGAAGCCGACCGAGCCCGGCTCCGCCGCGTCGAGCGACCACAGCTCCCGGCCGGTCGCGCCGTCGAGCGCGCGGAGGATGCCGCGGCGGCAGAGATCGGGCCCGTGGCAGGCGCCAGCCCGCACGTCGTTGGAGACGAAGACGATCGCCGACGGGTCGAGCTCGTCGATGGCTCCGTCGCAGTTGGTGTCGAAGAGGCGGCCCACCATCGGCGTGGACCAGACGTCGACCCGGTCGGGCTGCTCGACCGCGGTGGTCGGATCCCAGCGCCACTGCGGCACCGCGTCGAGGTCCTCGACCGGCGGCCGGTACTCGCAGGTGGCGCTGACGCAGGGCTCGCCCGGCGCCGCTTCGTCGCACGAGGGCGGCAGCGCGAGGCAGCGTCCGGCGCCCCGGACCGGCCCGCAGCCCGGGGTGACGCCGCCGTCCGGCACGCCCGCGTCGCTCCCCGCCCCCTCGCCGAGCGCCGGCTCGCAGTACTCGCCGTCCCCGCAGTCGCGGCTCGTGACGCAGCTGTCGCCGGGCACCACGCAGGCCCCGCCGAAGCAGGTCTCTCCCCCGCCGCAGCACTGCGCGCCGCAGACCGCCTCCTCCGACGCGCAGCACGCGCCGTCGAGGCAGACGCCGCCCCCGCACTCCTCGTCCGTGGCGCAGCGAGGGCCCGCGTCGCGGAGCCCCGCGTCCATCCCGCCGGCGTCCGCGCTCTCGCCCCCGTCGGGCCGCGGCACGCACACGCCGTCCCGGCAGCGCTCGCTCGCGGCGCAGTCGCCGTCGACGGCGCAGGACTCGCTCGGCCCGCCGCAGTCGCAGCCGGCGAGCAGGAGGAGAGAGAGGAAGAGCAGACAAGCCGAGCGCATGGAGCGACGCTACCCGCGGTGGCTCCCGGGCGCCACAGGCCGCTGCTCGTGCTCGCGCTTCGGAGACAAACAATTTCTCGCAGAGGCGCAGCGGGATGGAGGCTCGCCGGGGGGTGCGCGGCTGCCGCTCGCTCTGCGGGCTTCGGTGGCTTTTTGGGCTCTCGCAAAGGCGCGAAGCCGCGAAGAGGGATGGGTGGCCGCGGGATGGAGGCTCGCCGGGGTGTGCGCGGCTGCCGCTCGCTCTGCGGGTTTCGGTGGCTTTCTTACTCGCGCAAAGACGCCAAGACGCCAAGAGGGATGGGTGGCCGCGGGATGGAGGCTCGCCGGGTCGTGCACGACTGGCGCGCGGTAGGCGGCGGCCCGATGGCCTACGCGCCTCGCTTCCATCCTTCCTCGCTTCCCGCGAGTCACGCAGGCCGAGCCGCTGTCGGGTGGGGGGCAGGTGGGGTGACAAGCGCGGCGGGCGTCTTAGAATTCGCGCGTGTCGAAGAAGAAGGCCGGGCTCTCGCAGCCGAAGTCGGAGAAGTCGGAGGACGTGGCGCTGGTCTGCGGCGCGACGCCGGACGGCGGGACCCTGGGCGTGCTCCGCAAGCGCGGGGACAAGGTCGAGGCCGCGGTCCTGAAGAAGACCGTCGAGGGCCAGCCGGTGCACGGCGACCTCGTGCGCCTGAAGCCTCGGGAGGAGCCGCTCCTCTTCGACGTCGAGTCGGTCTACGAGGCCCCGGCGAGCGAGGCGAAGGCGGGACCCTCTCAGGTCGCCAGCGACTCCTACCGCAAGGGCTGGGACCGCCTCTTCCGCGCGAAGAAGCGCGCGGCGCTGAATTGAACCCGCTCCGCGCGATCGGCTTCTGGCGGGGGCGCGACTACCCCGACCTGCCGGATCCGCGCGACTTCATCGACCCGGGGTGGGCGCTCGAGGAGCGGCTCGAGATCCTGGAGTACCTCCGCGGCGGCCGCGTGCTGCATCACTACCTCGGACCGGCGCCCTGTCGCCTCTGCGGAGAGCGCGTGGGCAGCACGACGCGGACCGACGGTGTCTACGCCTGGCCTGAGGGCCTCGCGCACTACCTCGAGGCTCACGCGCTGCGCCCGCCGCCCGCGTTCGTCGACCACGTCGTCTCCGTGCACGACCAGGAGCTGTCGGTCGATGACGCCTGGTGGCGCGCGGAGCCGCCCACGGGGACCGCGCGCGCCTGGACACGGCTCCGCGTCGAGGTCTCCGGCGTGCCTCCCGAGCAGGTGGGCTTCGTCGCCCGCCTCCTCGGCCTGGACCGCGACGCCGATCGCGCGCTCGAGGCCACCGGCGCGGTGACGACGACGTTCCCCCACGCCTACGCCGACGACGACGGCGCGCTCACGGAGATGCTCGAGCGCATGGCCCGGACCGTCGTGGTGGTGCGCGAGGAGGTCGAGGTGCCGGAGGAGCTCCTAGGCTAGGCTCCGCGCGTGAGGCGACTCGAGGAGTTGATCGACGCGGGGGATCCGGCGCTGCCGCGGCTGGGGGCGCTGGTGGAGGGGTCGCCGCATCGCGTGGACGTGCTGCTGCCGGGGGGGGGCGCGGCGGACTGCTTGCGCGCGCTCGGGATCACGACCCGGTCGATGCTCGGCGCGATCGCCTACCAGACCGGTGGCGTGATGATCGCCGACGGCTGGCTGCGGGTGCTCGGGGGCGGCTCGGCGCAGCTGCCGCGGCGGCTCGATCTCTGGAACGGGCTCGGCGGGGAGCGGCGTCACGCCGGCGGGCTGCTGGTGGCGGACGACGCGGGCGGCGGGTTCTTCGCCTGGCAGGACGCGACCCGCACCGTCGCCTAGCTCGCGCCCGACACGCTCGTCTGGGAGGACACCGGGCTCGGCTACGAGAACTGGCTGAAGGCCATGCTCGGCCCCGAGCTGCTCGGGTTCTACGAGGGGCTGCGCTGGGACGGCTGGCGCTTCCTCGCCACCGAGCTCACCACGTCGCAGTCGATGTTCTTCCACCCGCCGCGCTTCACCGCGGAGGGGAGCGACCCGATGAAGTGCTACCGCGGCCTGATCCCGGTCGACGAGTGCTGGGACGTGCAGCTCGACCTCGCCCGGCAGCTCGCCGAGGCGCGCGCCTGACGGGTCACGCCGAGGCGCGCTCGCCCCGAGGCACGAAGGTCGCGGCGCGGCCGCCGACGAGGGGCTCGCTCCGGTCCTGCGGGAAGAAGGCGCCGAGCACGTTGCCGCGGCACATGGCGTAGAGGCCGTAGAGGCCGAGCGGCGGGAACGCGAGCGTCCAGAGCACGTAGGTGAGGGTGCCGACCGCCCAGCCCCACTTGCGCCGCCGGGCCAGCCCGACCGCGGCGAGCATCGGCAGCCCCGCGAGCACGGTGGTGATGCAGAGCATGAGGAACGCGCCCCACGCCTCGGGGCCGTCGAGCTGCCGGAGGAAGCGCCCGAAGCCGGCGGGGGTCGGGTCGAAGTGCCCGTGGAACGTGGCGTGGAAGACCGTCGCCCGCAGCAGCACGCCGTAGAAGAGGCCGAGCAAGCCGGCGATGGGGAGGAGCACCTGGGCGACCGCGAAGTGGGCGTCGTCGCGGAGGTGCTGTTCGAGCGAGGCGCCGCGTTTGATCGCGTCGAGCTCGCGGCGGAGATCGTTGGCCTCCGCCTCGGCGTCGCGCGCGCGCTCGGTCCAGCGCGCGAGCTCCGACGTCAGGGACTCGACCTGGGCCTGGGCGGCCACGACCTGATCACGGAACCCCATGCAGACAGTGTGACACGCCTGTCCAGTCCGTCGGCGCGGTCCACCCCCGCTGGTGGGGGAAGCCCCCTCAAGCGTCGAGGCCGACGGGGCAGGTCACGCCGGTGCCGCCGAGCCCGCAATAGCCGTTCGGGTTCTTGTCGAGGTATTGCTGGTGGTAGTCCTCGGCGAAGTAGAACGGGGGCGCGTCGAGGATCTCGGTGGTGATGTCGCCGTAGCCGGCCTCGCGCAGCTTCGCGGCGAAGGCCGCCCGCGCCGCCTCGGCCGCCGCGCGCTGGTCGTCGCCGTAGACGTAGATGCCCGAGCGGTACTGGGTGCCGACGTCGTTGCCCTGGCGCATGCCCTGGGTCGGGTCGTGGCTCTCGAAGAAGACCTTGAGCAGCGTCGCGTAGTCGACCTTCGCGGGGTCGTAGATCACGCGCACCACCTCGTTGTGGCCGGTGCGCCCGCTGCAGACCTCCTCGTAGGTCGGGTTCTTCGTGTAGCCGGCCGCGTAGCCGACCGCGGTGCTGTGCACGCCCTGCACCTGCCAGAGCTTGCGCTCGGCGCCCCAGAAGCAGCCGAGGCCGAACATCGCCTCGCGCATCCCGTCGGGGAAGGGGCCCTTCAGCGAGGTCCCGAGCACGGTGTGGCGCTCGGCCACCGGCATCTCGGCGTCGCGGCCGGGGAGGGCGCTGTCGGGGCTGGGCATCTCGACCTTCTTCTTCAGGAAGAACATATCGAAGTCATAGAGCCGATCCGGACCACGCGGAAGGTCAGGTTGAGGCGCGGGCCGACCGGGCGCTTCGTCTTGGGGACCCGGTGGGTGTGGGTGCGCTGGAGGGCGCCGCCCATCTCGAAGAGCGAGCCCTCGCCGAGCGCGTAGCCGACCGAGGGGCCGCCGGCGCGGGCCTTGAGCAGGAAGCGGCGCCGCGCGCCGAGCGAGACCGAGGCGATGCGGATGTCGTCCGGCGAGGGGCCCAGCTCGGGCTCGTCGTCGGCGTGGGCGCCCATCGAGTCGCGCCCGTCGCGGTAGTAGTTGGCGAGCACGCTGTTGAAGTCGACGCCGCAGGCCTCGCGCAGCCTCGCCCGCAGCGCCGAGAGCGCGGGGGTCCAGGGGGCGGGCGCGAAGGTCCGGCCCGAGCACGCGTAGCTGCAGCCGGGGTCGCCGTGCCAGCTGGTCAGGCGCGGCGTGGCGACCTCGCGGCCGAAGAGCACCAGGGTCTCGGCCCGGAGCGGCAGGGTCCGGACGAGCTCGTCCATGAGCGCCGCGTCGTCCTCGACGAAGCCCTCGCGGAGGCGCGCCCAGCCGTCCCCGAAGCGGTCCATGCCCGGAACCTGGCGTCTGCTATGTTCGCGCGCCATGCGCATCCACAGCGAGTCCCTGATCCGTCACCCGCAGCAGAAGGTCTACGAGGCGTACCGCGACCGGCTGCCCGAGATCGCGGCCTATATCCCCGACGTGAAGGAGATCATCGTCGAGAAGCGCGAGGACGTGTCCGACGCGCGGACGAAGATCCACAACGTCTGGATCGCCGACCGCGACATCCCCGCGTTCGCGAAGGCGTTCATCAAGCCGGAGATGCTCCGCTGGGACGACTACGCGGAGTGGCGCGACGACGAGCACTGCGTGCACTGGACGCTGAAGCTGCGGGTCTTCACCGACCAGGTGACCTGCGGCGGCACCAACTGCTTCGTGGCCGCCGGGGACGGGCAGACCACGGTGCGGCTCGAGGGCGACCTCGACATCGACCTCAAGAACATCCCCGGCGTGCCGCGCATGTTCGCGGGCGGGCTCAAGCCGAAGATCGAGAAGTTCATCGTCGGGCTGATCACGCCCAACCTGCAGAAGGTCAACGAGAGCCTCCAGCAGTTCCTCGACGAGAAGGGCTGATCACCTCAGCCAGCGCGAGAAGCGCCACGGGCCGCTCGGCTCCTCGAGCCGGCTCTCGTGCACCCGGCGCAGACGATCCGAGAGGGCGGCCTCGCCCAGGAAGGCGTCTCCGCGGGCCCGCGGGTCGAGCTCGCCCTCGAAGACGCTCAGCAGCAGCTCGTCGACCGCGAGGGGCGCGTCGTAGAGGGGACGCGCGACGGAGGGGCCGGCCTCGATCGACACCGCGTCTTCGCGCTCCCGGAGCCACGCGATCGCGCCCCGGGGGCTCGGCTCGTCGACCCCGACCACCTCGACGCGGTCGGGCAGCGAGAGGGACGCCGCGGCCTCCCGCGTGGTGTAGACGACCGGCCGGGCCCAGCTCTCCCACACCGGGTGCGCGGCCGGCAGCGCGCCGCGGGTCAGCACGCAGACCCGGGGCGGCGCCTCGAGCCCCCGGGCCTCGCGCCAGCGCCGGAGCGGGTCGGGCAGGTCGTAGCGGAGCTCGGGCTCCGCGCGCAGCACGCTGCCGCTGACCAGGATGGCGCCCACCCGGGCCCGGGTGAGGGAGAGCGCGAAGAAGTCCGCGTCCGACCTCGGGGCGTGCGGGCCGATCCGGATCACGTCTCGTCCGGCGACCGCGACGACGTGCACCACGCCGCGCGCGAGGCCGAGGGGCTGGCCGTACAGGCCGCGGGCGCGTTCGTCGACGTCCATCGAACGCTGCTTAGGGCCTCCACCGGGCAATTCCAATCCGGCTGTCCTACCATGCCCCGGTGAGTCGTTCGCTTCTCTTCGCTGGGCTGGTGCTGCTGTTCGTGGGCTGCGCCTCGGGTGGATCCGAAGATGACGCGGGGGTCTCCCCCCCGATCACCGACGGCGGGCGCGACGACGGCGGCGGGAGCGACGACGGAGGCCCGCCCGGCCCGGGCGACGCCGGTCCTCGCGACGCCGGTCCCCAGGACGCCGGTCCGAGTTGCGCGACCGCGGGCTGCGACCCGCTCGCCACCTGCGACGCCTCGAGCGGCGCCCCGGTCTGCACCTGCCCGGACGGCTACGAGGGCGACGGGACGAGCTGCGCCGACGTCGACGAGTGCGCCACCGGGGCGGCGGGCTGCGACCCGAACGCCACCTGCACGAACACCGACGGCGGCTTCACCTGCGCCTGCGCGATGGGCTTCGAGGGCGACGGGACGAGCTGCACCGACGTCGACGAGTGCGCCACCGGCATGGCCACCTGCGACACCAACGCCACCTGCGCCAACGAGCCCGGCGGCTTCTCCTGCGCGTGCGACGCCGGCTTCATGGGCGACGGCTTCAGCTGCGTGGACATCAACGAGTGCGCGACCGGGGCCGCCGGCTGCCACACGTTCGCGTCGTGCGAGAACAGCGCCGGCTCCTTCTCCTGCACCTGCATCGCCGGCTACACGGGCGACGGCTTCAGCTGCGCCGACGTGAACGAGTGCGCGACCGGCGCGGCCGGCTGCGACGCCAACGCGAGCTGCACCAACACCCCCGGCTCGTTCAGCTGCCGCTGCAACCCGGGCTGGACCGGCAGCGGCACGAGCTGCAGCGACGTGAACGAGTGCGCCTCCGGCCTCGACGACTGCAGCGCCAACGCCACCTGCACCAACACGCCCGGCTCCTGGAGCTGCGCCTGTAACCCCGGCTTCACCGGCGACGGCCGGACCTGCACGCCGATCGGGCCGACCTGCACCCTCATCGACGGCTTCGAGGGCATGGGCACCACCTGGCCGCGCAGCCCCTGGGTCGTCGAGTCGACCGGGGGCACCATCGTGACCACCCCGGTGCGGGACGGCAGCTATGCGCTCCAGAACCCGGACTGGCACTACCGGACCGACGTCTCCGTCGGCGCCATCGGGGATCGCCTCGAGGCCTGGGTCCACAGCGCCAGCGGGACCGGCCGCGTCTACCTGGGCTTCGACGCCAACGCCTCCGGGGCCCGGAGCGCGGTCTTCGCGCCGAACACCAGCGAGCTGATCATCCAGCAGAACTCCAGCTACGGGTACGCCAACGAGGCGACCACCGCCGCGACCTTCAGCGCCTCCACCTGGTACCGGCTCGAGGCCGAATTCCTCTCGGGCAACCAGGTGCGGGTCCGCGTCCACACCGCCGGCGGGAGCGTCGTGGCCACCACCACCCACACCTTCACCAGCTCCAACGTGGGCGGCGTGGCCATCCGCACGTTCAACGATCTCGTGGTCGACACCATCCGCGTCTGCCGCTGACGGTTTGCCGGGGCGGCCCGGGTCTCCTAGCTTTCGCCGTTCGCCATGACGAAGCGGTACATCGTCCAGACCATGGGCTGCCAGATGAACGTCCACGACTCGCGTCGGATCGAGGAGGTCCTGCGCGGCGCGGGCTGGCAGGCGACCGAGGAGTCGAGCCTCGCGGATCTGGTGATCTTCAACACCTGCTCCATCCGCGAGAAGGCCGAGCACAAGCTGATGAGCGCGCTCGGGACCGTCCGGCCGCTCAAGGACGCCCGCAAGGACGTGGTGATCGCGGTCGCCGGCTGCGTCGCCCAGCAGGAGGGCGAGAGCCTGCTGAAGAAGGCCCGCTTCGTCGACGTCGTGCTCGGCCCGGACAACATCCCGGAGCTGCCGGCCCTGGTCGACCACGCGCGGCGCGGCGGGGCCCCGATCGCGCGGACCGTCTTCGACGTGCACGCGCCCGCCTTCCTCGACGCGACGCCCGACCCGACCCGGCTCGAGGTCACCGCCTTCGTGACGGTCATGAAGGGCTGCGACGAGCGCTGCACCTACTGCATCGTGCCGCACACCCGCGGCCCGGAGCGCTACCGCAGCGCCGACGAGATCGTGCGCGAGGTCGGCGCGATGGTCGCGGGCGGCGTGCGCGAGGTCACCCTGCTCGGCCAGACGGTGAACTCCTGGTTCGAGCCCGACGCGGAGACGACGCCGGCCTCGGAGGCGCCCAGGTGGCAGGGCAGCGTGGTCGAGACGAGCCAGTTCGCCGAGCTGCTGCGCCGCATCGCGCGGGAGGTGCCCGACCTGGCCCGCCTCCGCTACACCTCGCCGCACCCGCGCCACCTGACCGACGCGCTCATCGACGCGCACGCCGAGCTCGACGTGCTCTCGGACCACCTGCACCTGCCGGTGCAGTCCGGGAGCGACCGCGTGCTCAAGCGCATGCTCCGCCGCTACACCCGCGAGCTCTACCTCGAGCGGCTCGCCAAGCTCCGCGCCCGGGTGCCCGGCCTGACCCTCAGCACCGACGTCATCGTCGGCTTCCCGGGCGAGACCGAGGCGGAGTTCGAGGAGACGCTCTCGCTGGTGCGGGAGGCGGGCTTCACCGCCGCCTTCGCCTTCAAGTACTCGCCCCGCCCCTACACCCCGGCGCTGAAGCTCGGCGACGACGTGCCCGAAGAGGTGAAGGACGAGCGGCTCCAGCGCCTCTTCGAGGTGGTGGGCGAGCAGCAGCGCGCACACCTCGACGCGCTCGTCGGCACCCGTCAGCGCGTGCTGATCGAGGGGCCGAGCCGGGACGGCGCGCGCTTCACCGGGCGCACCCACCGCAACGAAATCGTGCACGTGGCCGGGCCCGACGGGGTCGACCTGACCGGGCGTTTGCTGGACGTCACCATCGACAAGGCGAACAAGCACTCGCTGATGGGCGCGGTGGAGGGGGCGCTCGCGCCGCGCAAGCGGCTGCCGGTCCTCGGGGGCGCGGCGTGAAGCTCGCCTTCGCCTGGGCGCCGGCGGTCCTCTACATGGCGCTCATCTGGGTCCTCAGCTCGATGGAGCTGAGCGAGATCTCGGTCGACGAGTTCCCGCTGCGCGACAAGGGCGTGCACATGGTCGAGTACGGCGTGCTCGGCTTCCTGGTCGCCCACGCCGCGCTCCGCACCTGGCCGCGCCGGCCGCCGTGGCGGACGTTCTCGGTGGCGGTCTGGATCACCGTGCTCTGGGGCCTGCTCGACGAGGTGCACCAGGCGTTCGTGCCGGGGCGCTCCTCCGAGGTGCTCGACCTGGTGGCCGACTCGCTGGGCGCCCTCGGCGGCGCCGGCGCGCGCCACGCCATCGCGTTGGCCGCGCGCATCACCGCGCCGAGAGCGGCCGAGGAGAGCCGACGATGAGCCTCTTCCCCTACCGCGGGCACATGCCCGTCGTGCACCCGAGCGGCTACGTCGCCCCGACCGCGTCGATCATCGGCGCGGTGACCGTGGGCGAGGAGAGCAGCGTGTGGTTCGGCGCCGCCATCCGCGGCGATGTGATGCCGATCCACGTCGGGGCCCGCACCTCCATCCAGGACAACGCGGTGGTGCACGCGACCCACGACTGGCAGGAGACGCGCATCGGCGACGACTGCACGGTGGGCCACGGCGTGATCCTGCACGGCTGTCACATCCACGACCGCGTGCTCGTCGGCATGGGCACCATCGTGCTCGACGCGGCCGAGATCGGGGAGGACGTCATCCTCGGCGCCGGCTCGCTGGTGACCGCGCGCACCCGGATCCCGCCGGGGGTCATGGCCTTCGGTCGGCCGGCGAAGCCGGTGCGGGACCTGACGGACGCCGAGCGCGCGTCCATCCGCGAGGCGGCCGCGCACTACCAGAAGCTGGTCCGCGACTACCGCGGCGGCGCGTAGCGGGCGCGCCCTTCGACCCCGAGGTAGCCGCCGTCCTCGGTGATCGCGGTGGGGGTCAGCGCGAAGCCGGCGAGGCTCGGGACCGGCACCGGGCCGAGCGCCACCAGCGAGTCTCCGAGCGGCGCGAGCAGCGCGCCCACGAGCCGGTCGAGGCGCTCCCCCTCCGGGCCGCCGGTCGGCCCGACCACGTCGGCGCGCGCGCTCAGCTCGCCCGGTCGCAGCGAGATGCCCGCGTCGCTCAGCGTCGCCTCCACCGGGGCCGACAGCGCGATCGAGATCGCGCCGAGCGGCGCGCGCTCTCCGCCCGAGATCGCGAACACGGTCGCGCGCACGTCCACCAGCTCGACCGTGGCTCCGCCCGGACCGAAGGAGACCACCGGGGGCAGCGGGTAGCTCAGCTCCAGCTCGACCGGGGCGTCCGAGGGGTGGGCCCGCGCGGCGACCGGGAAGAGCAGGGCGACCTGGCTCACGGTCAGCCCGGCGGTCTGCCGCGCGATCTCCGTCTGCTGCGCCTCGAAGAGCCCGCTCTGCCAGGCGGCGAAGGCGGCGGCGTTGAGGGTGTCGACCGAGACGTCCACCGCGAGGTCGCTCTCGTGCAGGGGCGGCTGCTCGTCGGCGAGCCCCACGAGGACGCCTCGCGCCGCGCGCTCGGCCAGCGCGTCCTCCGGGGTCAGCGCGAGGTCGGCCGCGGCCCAGAGGCCGTCCGGGCTCACGATCACCTCGAAGTCGGTCGCCTCGAGGGCGACGTCGACCCCGAGCACGTCGAAGCGGCTCCGGGTCGGCATGTGCGAGACGAGGTCCCGGAGCAGCGGCGTCAGCGCGTCGCGGGCCGCGTCCTCCACCGCCGCCTCCACCCGGCCGCGCACCGCGTCTCGCACCGCGCCGAGGTCCTCGAGCACCGAGGGCACGTAGCTGACGTCGAACGAGAAGCCGGTCAGCCGGACGGCCACGTCGCGCAGCTGCACCGACGGGCGCCCCGCCACCACCGACAGCGAGGCGGTGGCGGTGAACACGGCCCTCCGGCTCTCGAGCCGGGCGTCCACGTCGCCGCCGAGGCGGGGATCGAGGGTCGCGTCCACCGCGAGATCCGCGATGGCCACCTCGGCGTCGAGCTGCCCGTCGCGCGGGGTGAGGGTCACGGTGGCGGTACCGTGGGACTCGCCGTCGATGTCGGCGCGGCCCCAGAAGCCGGAGGCGACCGGGTTGCCGGCGGTGACCTCGCGGTCGAAGTCGGTGCGGGTCAGGATCACGCCGCCCGCGCGCCCGGCCTCGTCGAGCGCCCCGCGGCCGACGGTGAGGGCGGCGGCGTTGACGATCGGGGCGCCGGTCTCGGCGAAGGTGCCCACCACCGCGGCGGCGCTGCGCACGCTCTGGTTGCCAGCCTCGTCGGTGGCGACGATGCGCACCCGGTGCGCGCCGGGCGCCACCGCGCGGGTCACGGTGAACGCGCCGTCGGCGGCCACCGGGACCGGCTCGCCGTCGACGGTCACGGTCACCGGGCTGCCGTCTTCGACCCGCCCGCTCACCGTCAGGCTCTCGCCCTCGATGAACGCGCCGACCTCGGGGGTCTCGATCACGATCCGGGGCGCCTCCGCGTCGCGCGCGGGCGGGGTAGGAGGCGCGGGCGCGTCGGGGCCCTCGCTGACGACGCGACCGACCACGCAGCCCGAGAGGGAAGCGGAGAGGCAGGCAGAGACGAGCACCGGGGCCAGGAGCAGCGACGAGGACGGCAGACGCATGTCCCCGGACAGGGCAATCGGCGTGCCGAGCGAGATCTCACGGCTCCGGCCCGGTGGCGGTCGACCGGGCGGAGCGCGGCGGGCTCCGGGGCCCCACGTGGTGGCGTCTACGGAGGCCAGGAGGCCGCGACGAGGATCGGCAGCGCCAGACAGACCCCGAGCGCGACCAGGGCGATCTGCCCCAGGGAGAGCCGCACCGCGGTGGTCCCCACGCCGACGCGCTCCGGCTGTCGATAGACGAGGAGCGCCACGAAGCCGACCGGCCACGCGACCGCGCTCCCGATCCAGACCGCCCAGCGCTCCGGGCCCGGCGGCTCGAGCCCGGTCGGGGGCTCGGCGGCGATCCGATCGCGCCGGGCCCCGCTCCAGCGCCACGCGAACCCGAGCGCCATGCAGAACGAGCCGGCGACGATCAGGCAGGCCATCACCACGATCGGCAGCGGGCTCTCGTCGCCCGCCACGACGATGCCGCAGGCGCCGATGGTCGCGAGGGAGAAGTGCGCCACCAGGATCCAGTAGGCGTTGCGCCCGAGACGGGCGTGCTCGCGCTTCAACAAGCCGTAGGCGGCCATCGCCATCGCGGCGAGCCACACGGTGGACGCCCCGGCGTAGAACAGCGCCGCGTGCTCCGCCGACGGCACGGCGCGCCGCCCGAGCTCCGCCTCGACCTTCCGCACCCGCCGCTCGACGAGCCACCCGGCCCCGCCGGCCATCGCCGCCCACGAGCCCACGCAGCACGCGCTCGCGCAGATCGCCGCCGCCACGTCATGCGCCATGCCGGCGAGCGTACGTCAGCCACCGCCTCCTCTTCCCCGTTTCTTGCCGCCGCGCCGGTCTCGACGGCTGCCTCTTCGGCTCTCGCCAAGGCGCGAAGCGGCCGATGGGGGCGTCGGGACGGCGCCTCGCCGGGGTGTGGCTTCTGCCGGGGTCTCGTCGGCTGTCTATTTGGCTCTCGCCAAGGCGCGAAGCCGCCAAGAGGTTTGGGGGCGTCGGGACGGCGGCTCGCCGGGGGGTGGTGATCGCCATTGGTTCGGCGGCTGTCTATTTGTCTCTCGCAGAGTCGCAGAGCCGCAGAGGGGCGTCGGTACGGCGGCTCGCCGGGGTGTGGCGGTCGCTACACCGCTGGGCGATCGCCTGCTCGTTTGCTCCGGTCTCGTCGGCTGTCCCATTGGCTCTCGCAAAGGCGCGAAGCCGCCAAGAGGGTTGGGGGCGTCGGGACGGCGGCTCGCCCAGGTGTGGCGGTCGCTAGCCAGCGTCAGCTCGCCCAGTGCGCGCGAGCGGCGGAGGTCTCGGCTCGAGGTGGTATGAGGCCTTCTCGAATCCGGGCCCGTCCCTTTGCGTCTTTGCGTCTTTGCGTGACTAAAATTGACGCCGGCCAGCGCTCGTCGAGCGGGAGGGCGGCTCGGCACGCGGCGGCGAGTCACCGTCCCGCGGCCATGCCCGTCTCTGCGCCTCTGCGCCTCTGCGTGAAATTTTTGTCCGGCGCCGGCCAGCGAGCGGACAGCGGTGGGCGTCACGGAACCAGGCGGCGAGCCGCCGTCCCGCGGCCTAGCCCGCCCCCCTTTGCGGCTTGGCGGCTTGGCGAGAGTAAAATTGACGAGGCGGTCAGGCGCCGAGCCGCGGGCGTCCCGGACGCGCCGGCGAGTCCCCGTCCCGCGGCCGCGCCCGTCTCTGCGCCTCTGCGCCTCTGCGTGAGAACTGTCCGGCGCCGGCCAGCGAGCGGAGAGCGGTGGGCGTCTCGGGACGGGGCGGCGTGTCCCCATCCCGCGGCCAGCCTCGCCCCTTTGCGGCTTGGCGGCTTGGCGAGAGTATAATTGACGCCGCCGTCGAGCGCCGAGCGGAGGGCGTTTCGGCACGCGCCGGCGAGTCCCCGTCCCGCGGCCGCGCCCGTTCCTGCGCCTCTGCGTGAATTTGTCCGGCGCCGGCCAACGAGCAGAGAGCGGTGGGCGTGTCGGGACGAGGCGGCGTGTCACCGTCCCGCGGCCTAGCCCGTGCTTTGCGGCCTGGCGGCTTGGCGAGAGTGAGAAGTGACGCCGCCTTCAGGCGCCCACGCGCGAGCCGTCGAGCACGGACGGTGGGTCAGGCGGCTTTCTCGGCGAAGCCTCGGGCCCACTCGGCGAACTCGGCCGGGGGGAGGGGCTTGGAGTAGTAGTAGCCCTGGATGTCGTCGCAGCCCTGCTGGCGTAGGAACTCGAGCTGCGGGACCTCCTCGACGCCCTCGGCGATGACGCGGAGGCCGAGCTGGTGGGCCATGTCGATGACCGCGTGCACGATGGAGCAGTTGTCCCTGTCCTCCGGCACGTGGCGCACGAACGAGCGGTCGATCTTCACCTCGCCCACCGGGAACGAGCGCAGGTTCTTCAGCGAGGAGTAGCCGGTGCCGAAGTCGTCGATCGACACGCCGCAGCCGTGGTCGCGGAGGCGCCGGAGCGACTTCGCCGCCTGCTCGCCCGCCTGGACCATCATGCTCTCGGTCAGCTCGAGCTTGAGCTGGGCCGCCGGCACGCCGGTCGTCTCCAGGATCTGCATGATGGTGTCGGCGAGGCCCTCGTCGCGGAGCTGCAGCGCCGAGAGGTTCACCGCCACCTTCAGCCCCGGGAGCTCGTCCTTCCAGGCGGCGACCTGGCGGCAGGACTCCTCGAGCACCCAGCGGCCGATGTCGACGATGAGGCCCGTCTCCTCGGCGATCGGGATGAAGTGGAAGGGCGAGACCATGCCCAGCTCCGGGTGGTGCCAGCGGATCAGCGCCTCGACCCCGCGGAGCTCGCCCGTGTCGGCGGCGACCTGCGGCTGGTAGTGCAGCGCGAACTGCTGCCGCTCCAGCGCGCGGTGCATCGAGCTCTCGAGCACCAGCCGGTTGTAGGCGCGGTCGTGCTGCTGGGGGTCGTACATCGTGGCGTGGTTGCCGCCGCTCTCGCGCGCGTTGAACGCCGCCGCTTCGGCGTGCGCCGCGACCGCGAAGGCGCTCTCGTCGCCGCCGGAGTCCCACATCGCCACGCCGACGCTGCCGGTCACCCGCAGCTCGAGGTCGTCCATCGTGAAGGGCTGGCGGACCTCGCCGAGCAGGCAGTCGGCCACCGCCTCGGCGCCGATCGCGTCGCGCGCTCCGGCGTAGAGCACCGCGAAGCGGCTGCCGCCCAGGCGGAAGACCTGCCCCTCCTCGGCCACGACCCGGCGGACGCGCATCGCGATCTCCCGGACCACCGAGTCCACCATCTCCGGCTGCATCGGGTGGAAGGCGCTCTGGAGCCGGTCGAAGCGATCGAGCTCGAGCACCATCACCGCCAGCGGGGACGGGCCGAGCTCGGCCGCCTCGAGGTGGGTGCGGTAGGCGGTCCGGTTCGGGAGGCCGGTCTCCGCGTCGTGGTGGGTGGCCTGCCACAGCGCCGCCTGCGTCTTCCGGAGACGGGAGGCGAAGGCGGTGGTCAGCCGCGAGTGGTGCGCCAGGCGCGCCTGCACGGTCTCGCGGATCTCCTGGGCCGTGAACGGCTTGGTCAGGTAGTCGTCCGCGCCCATGCTCATGCCGCGGCGGACCGAGGCCCGGTCGTCCCGCGCGGTCATCAGGACCACCGGGATCGTCGCGCAGCGTGGGTGTTCCCGGATCGCGGCCAGGACCTCGAAGCCGTCCATGCCGGGCATGTTCACGTCCGTCAGGACCAGGCTGGGCCGGATCGCGTCCAGCAGCCGGAGCCCCTCTTCGCCGCTCGCGGCGACCTCGACGTCCATGCCCAGGCTCTTCAGGCTGCGCTTCACCGCGCGCCGCACCTCGGCGGTGTCTTCGATCACGAGGACGCGCGGTCGCGCCTCGGGGTCCGGGATCACCGACGTGCCGGAATCATGTCGGTTCTCGATCGACTCCATCGTGCCTCCACGGCCGAGAAGGTTCCTCGGCCCGTCAGGAGTCCCCAACGGCAAGCGGGGCACGATTCTTTAGCGACGGAGTCGTGAAGCGGCCCCGACGTGTCCGTCAATCGACCTTGAGAATCGCGTGGAAGGCGGCCTGCGGGATCTCCACGCTGCCCACCGCCTTCATGCGCTTCTTGCCGGCCTTCTGCTTCTCGAGGAGCTTGCGCTTCCGGGTGATGTCGCCGCCGTAGCACTTGGCGGTGACGTCCTTCCGGAGCGCCCGGACCGTCTCTCGGGCGATGATCTTGCCGCCGATCGCCGCCTGGATCGCCACCTCGTATTGCTGCCGGGGCACGATCTCCTTGAGCTTCGCGGCCAGGCTGCGGCCGAGCGCGTAGCTCTTCTCCTTGTGCACGATGGCGCTGAGGGCGTCGACGCGGTCGCCGTTGATCATCATGTCGACCTTCACGAGCTTGTTCGGGCGGTAGCCGGCCAGCTCGTAGTCCATCGACGCGTAGCCCTTGGTGGCCGTCTTGAGGCGGTCGAAGAAGTCGAAGAGGACCTCGCCGAGCGGCAGCTCGTAGGTGACGATCACGCGATCGGTCGAGGCGTACTGGATGCCCTTCTGCTCGCCGCGCCGCTCCTCGCAGAGCTTGATCACCGCGCCGACGTACTCGGCCGGCACGTGGATGGCGACGTTGAAGTAGGGCTCCTCGATGCGATCGATCTGGGCCGGATCGGGCAGCCGCGAGGGGTTCTCGACGTCGACCTTCTCGGCGCCGCCCTTCGTGTACACGTGGTAGACGACGCTCGGCGCGGTGGTGACCAGGTCCAGGTCGTACTCCCGCTCGAGCCGCTCCTGCACGATCTCCATGTGCAGCATGCCCAGGAAGCCGCAGCGGTAGCCGAAGCCGAGCGCGTCGCTGGTCTCCGGCTCGTAGGTCAGGGCGCTGTCGTTGAGGTGGAGCTTGTCGAGCGCGTCCCGCAGCGCCGGGTAGTCGCCCGAGTCGGTCGGGAAGATCCCGCAGAAGACCATCGGCTTCACTTCCTTGAAGCCGGGGAGGGGCTTCTCGGCCTTGCGCCGGGTCTCGGTGACGGTGTCGCCGATCTTCGTGTCCTGGACCGACTTGATGGAGGCGGCGAGGAAGCCGGCCTCGCCCGGCCCGAGCGAGTCGACCGCCATCGGGAAGGGCGAGAAGACCCCGAGCTCCGTGACCTCGTAGTCCGCCTTGGTGGCCATCATGCGGACCTTCATGCCCTTCTCGATGGTCCCGTCCATGACGCGGATGAGCACCATCGCGCCGCGGTAGCTGTCGTACCAGCTGTCGACGACGAGGGCGCGGAGGGGCCCGTCCGGGTGCTCGGTCTTGGGCGGCGGCACCCGCTTCACGATCGCCTCGAGGATCTCCTCGATGCCGATGCCGGCCTTGGCGCTGGCCGGGATGGCGCCCGAGCAGTCGAGCCCGATGACCTCCTCGACCTCGAAGGCGGTGCGGTCGACGTCGGCCCCGGGCAGATCGATCTTGTTGAAGACCGGGATGATCTCGAGGTCGTTCTCGAGCGCGAGGTAGACGTTCGCGAGGGTCTGCGCCTCGACGCCCTGGGCGGCGTCCACCACCAGCAGCGCCCCCTCGCACGCGCTGAGGGAGCGGCTGACCTCGTAGGAGAAGTCGACGTGCCCGGGGGTGTCGATGAGGTTCAGCTGGTAGGTCTCGCCGTCCTTGGCCTTGTACTTCAGGCGGACGGACTGGGCCTTGATGGTGATCCCGCGCTCGCGCTCGAGCTCCATCTTGTCGAGCAGCTGGTCCTGCTTCTCGCGGTCGGTGATGGCGCCCGTGAACTCGAGGATTCGATCGGCGAGCGTGCTCTTGCCGTGATCGATGTGGGCGATGATGGAGAAGTTACGGATGCGCGAGATGGGAAACGACATGGTGGTGCAGCCGGTGCATGCATGGAGTCGTCGCCCTGCGCAAGGACGACCTGCGAGCCGGCTCGGGGCCCCCGGGCGTCGGTCCCGGCGTGGCCCTACTTCTTCTTCGTCTCGCCGGCGGCGTCGAGCGTGAGCTGCCCGGGCAGGGAGTCGCGGTGCTTCTCGAGCACCATGTCGATCCCCTCGCGAATGTAGACCGCGATCGGCACCTTCGTCCGGGCGTTCAGCTGTTTGAGCCGATCGTTCTGCTCCGGAGTGATGTAGATGGTGGTCGAGATCTTCTTACGGGCCATTCGCCACCTCACCTCCGTGCGCACCCTCGGCGTCCAGTGGCGTGAAGTTACATGGCACCACACATAATGTCAATCGAACGCGCGAGCGGAAAAGGACGGGCACGAGGTGGATATGCGACGTTTCCGGAGGGGCGTCCACCGTGGCCCGCGCGGGTTGCGGGGCTAGGGACCGGCCGCGTATGCTTCGCCGCTACCGAGCTGCCGCTACGGGAAGCAGGGGAACCAGATTGGCGCGTTCGATGATGATCAAGCGATCTCGGGCACTCGAGGCCCGTCCGTGGCTCCCGCTGGCCGCGCTCGCCCTCCTGGGGGCGTGCGGAGGCCCGTCGGCGGTCGAAGACGCGCCCGAGGGCGCCCTCGGCGACCAGCAGGTCCGTCAGCAGTGCGACCCGGGCGGCCGCGAGGTCCGGGCGGTCGACGTCAACAACGACGGCAACCCGGACATCCGGCACGTCTTCGAGGGTGAGCGCGAGACCTGCGTCCAGCTCGACATGAACTTCGACGGCATCGTCGACGTGACCCGCTTCTTCGGGCCGGACGGCACGACGGTCGTGCAGGAAGAGCACGACTTCGACTTCGACGGCCGGATCGACATGATCTCGTACTTCAACGAGGGCGTGCTGGTCCGGAAGGAGCTCGACACCAACTTCGACAACCGCATCGACACCTGGGTCTGGTGCGCGGGCCGGCTCTACGCGCGGCAGGAGCGCGATCGGCACCACACCGGCCGGGTCGACACGTGGGAGTACTTCGACGACGGCGTGCTCCGCGAGGCGCGCTACGACGACAACAACGACGGCCAGCCCGAGCGCTGGGAGATGTTCCGCTACGGGCGGCTCGTCCAGATCAAGCGCGACACCAACCTGGACGGCGAGCCCGACCAGGAGGAGGACGTCCCGCGCGAGAGCGCCGGCGACCGCGAGAGCGCCCTGACCTGTGACGGCAGCGAGCCGCCCCCGGTGGCGGACGAGCCCCGACCCGAGCCCGAGACCAGCGGCGGCGAGACGCCCGACGGTGGCGCCGAGGGCGAAGGCGCGGGCGAGGGTGAGGGCGAAGGCGAAGGCGAGACGACGAACCCCGGCGAGGGCATGCCGTGGGAGGGCGTCGACGACGTGCCGCCCCCGGACGACGCGGGCGAAGGCGACGCGGAAGGCGAGGGAGCGGAATGAAGCGGTTCGGTGTGGCCCTCGTGGCGCTGTCTCTCCTCGGGCTCGGCGCGGCCGGCTGCGGCGGCGGCAACCAGCGCGATCAGGAGACCACGGGGACCCAGGCCCGGGCGATGGAGGGCTCCTCCCGCCCCGACGACGACCAGGGGCGCTGCCAGACCGAGGGCACCGATCGCGAGGTGAGCGAGTACGACACCTCGGGCGACGACTACCCGGACGTCCGGCGCGTGTTCCGGCGGGTCGGCACTCCCCCGCTGATCCGGCTCATCCTCGCCTGTCGCGAGGCCGACCTGAACGCCGACGGCGTGAAGGACGTGGTCCGCTACTACAACGACGAGGGGCGCCCGCTCCGCGAGGAGGCGGACCGCAACTTCGACGGCGCGATGGACATCATCACGTTCTTCCAGGACGGCCGCATCATCCGCCAGGAGCAGGACACCGACGCCGACGGGCGGGTCGACACCAAGATCTACTACGAGGATGGCCGCATGGTCCGCACCGAGCGAGACCGCGGCGGGCGGAGCACGGCCACCGAGTGGCAGCCGGACACGTGGGAGTACTACGAGGACGGCCGCATGGTGCGCGTGGGCAGCGACCTCGACGGCGACGGCACCGTGGACCGCTGGGACCGCGACGCCGACTGGAACGAGCAGCGCCGGGCCGAAGAGGAGCAGCAGGCGGTCGACGACGCGGCCGAGGAGACCGAGGAGCCCGAAGAGGGCGTCGGTGAGTTCGAGGGCTGATCTTCAGCCGTCGTAGCTGACGCGATAGAGGCGGCCGTGCGCCTCCTCGGTGAAGAGCAGGCTCCCGTCGGGGAGGGCGAGCACGCCGACCGGGCGGCCCCAGGTGGTCGGTCCCTGCGGGTCGAGCAGGAAGCCGCGCACGAAGGGCTCGTAGTGCCCGAGGGCGCGGCCCTCGCCGTCGAACGGCACGAACGCGATCTGGTAGCCCGTGCCCCGGCTGCGGTTCCAGGAGCCGCGGAAGGCGACGAAGGCGCCGCCGCGGTAGCGCGCGGGGAAGGCCTCGTGGTCGTAGAAGGCCAGGCCGAGCGCCGCCGAGTGCGCCTCGAAGAGCACGTCCGGGGTGACGGTCCGCGCGGCGCGCTCGGGCGCCTCGCTGCGCCCGCCCGGGGCCCGACGCGGGTCGAGGTTCTCGGCGCGCAGGTAGGCGTAGGGCCAGCCGTAGAACGCGCCGTCCTCCAGGTGGGTGAAGAAGTCGGGCACCAGCCCGTCGCCGAGGTGATCGCGCTCGTTGACCGTGACGTGGGGCGCGCCGGTCCGCGGGTGGAACGCCAGGCCCCCCGGGTTGCGCAGCCCCGACGCGAACACCCGCCGCTCGCTGCCGTCGAGCCGCATCCGGAGCACCGACGCGCGCGGCGACGGCTCGGGATCGACGTTGCTCCGGCTCCCGACGGTCACGAAGAGGTGCGCGCCGTCCGGGGCGAGCACCACGTTGCGGGTCCAGTGCTGCCGGTAGCCGCCGCCGGGCAGCTCGGTCACCCGCGCGCCCCGCCCCTCGATCCGGGCGCCCGGGCGGAAGTCGAAGCGGCGCACCTCGTCCTGGTTGCCGACGAAGAAGCCGCCCTCGGCGAAGGCCATGCCGAAGGGCAGGTCGAGCCCGTTCGTCTCGTCGGCGAAGACCTCCCGCGCCTCGGCGACGCCGTCTCCGTCCGCGTCGCGCAGGGCGGTGATCCGGTTCTCTCGCGACTGGGCGACCAGCACGCGGCCGTCCGGCGCGAGGGCGAGCCAGCGTGCGCTCGGCACGTCGCGGGCGAAGAGCTGCACCCGGAAGCCGGCCGGCGCCTCCAGGGTGGGCGCCTCGGGGACCTCCACGAGCTGCGGCGGGCGGCGCGCGCTCTCGGAGGCGAAGGGCGCCGGCAGGGTGTCGACCTCGATGCGCACCGGCTCCGGGGTGAAGGCCCGGGTGGCGATCTCCTCCGGCAGGTCGGCGCGCTCGGGCGGCTCCTCCGGGACCGGCTCTGCAGTCGGCTCTGCAGTCGGCTCTGCAGTCGGCTCTGCAGTCGGCTCTGCGGTCGGAGCGGGGGCGGGCGTGCGCGCCCCGCACGAGCCGCAGGCGGCCAGGAGCAGCCCGAGCCCGATGTTCGTCCAGTGGCGCCTCATGCCTCGATCGGGTAGCCGCGGCGGGGCGTCCGGGAAGGTCAGGCGCCCTCGACGCGCTCGAGCGTCCGGGCGTCGCGCTTCTCGAGCTCGGCGGCCACCGGCCCGATCGCGTCCCGGGACGGATGCCGCATCCAGAGCACCAGGAGGCGGTAGGCGGCGACGTTGGTGTCGGGGTCGGCGTAGATGGCCTCCCGGAGCGGCGCGAGCGCCTGGACCACGAAGCTCACCGGGTTGAGGCAGAGCCCGAGCACCGCCGAGCCGGTGGCCTCGAGGAACACGCCGATGACGTCGAGGTCCGCCTCGACGATCTCCTCGTCCTCGGGCTCGCCCCGCATCAGCTCGGCGAAGCGATCGACGGCCGCCTCGACCCGATCGGCGGCCGCGGGGTCGGGCTGGGCGGCGAAGCGCTCCAGCGCCATCGTCGCCAGCCGGCGCCGCACCTCGAGCAGGTCGCGCACGATCGGGCGGATCCCGTCGCCCCGCGCCTCGGCGAGGGCCGCCACCTCGGGCAGCAGCTCCAGGCCCGCGACGCGCCGGTAGTCCTGCACCACGTAGCCGCTCCCCTGCCGCACGGTGAGCAGCCGGGCGCTCGCGAGCCGCCCGAGCGCGCCGCGCAGGGTGGTGCGGTTCACGCCCAGCCGCTCGGCCAGGCGGCGCTCCGGGGGCAGGCGCTCTCCGGGCGACACCTCGCCGGAGAGGATCCAGGCCCGGATCGCGGCTTCGCAGGCATCGACCGCCGTTCCTTCCGACATCCGGAGCCGAGCGTACCCGATCCGGGCTTCAGGCGGCGGGCCGCCCGTCCGTATCCCCTCGTGATGATCGGCCCGCTCCCCGGCGCCGCGCGGGCCCTCCGCGCTCACGAGGCTCGCCTCTCCGAGGCGGCGGACGAGACCGCCCGGGCGGCGGCGCCGGTCGAGGACCGGGTGACCCTCGGCGAGGCCTCGCTGGCCGACGCGACCGTCGACCGGATCACCGCGTCCGCCGGCTTCCGCGCCCAGCTGAAGGTCGTGCAGACCGCCGAGGAGATGGCCCGGGAGCTCACGAGGCCGCGCTGACGCCGGGCCGCGCCGACCGCGGCTCGAACGAGGTCGCCGACGTCGCCCCGCGTGCCCTTGAGCAGCCGGGTGGTGGCGTAGTGCTTGTGCCCGTGCAGGACGAGCACCGCCCGCCCCATCGAGTGCAGGGTCGACAGCGCGGTTCCCGCCCCGAGCGCGGTCATGAACAGCTCCTCGCGATCCGCGTTCGCGAGGATGCGCGGCAGGCCGCGCTCGACCAGCCACCGCACCGCGCCCGGCGCCGCGTCGACCTCCACCGGGCCCAGATCGGTCAGCGGGGTGGGGATGAGGTGGTGGTGGAGCAGGAAGAGCACCGGCCAGTCGGGGTGGTGGCCGTCGACGATCGCCGCCGCCCGCAGCAGGTCCTCCTGGCGGAGCGCGCCGCCGGCCCCGATCGCCCCGCGCGGGAGGTGGTTGGAGTCGTAGGCGACGATCCAGAGCGGGAGGCCGTGCACCTCGTGCGGCACCACCTCGCTCAGGAAGGGCCGCTCGCCGCCCATCACCCAGGCCCGCCCCCGCAGCCGCGCCCGCAGCGCGTCGAAGAGGCTCGTGTCGTGGGGCAGGAACAGCCCCGCGCGCCGGCGGTCGTGGTTGCCGGGGATGATGAGCGTGGGAGCGGCGCCGATCGCGTCGTGGATCTCGTCGAGCAGCGTCGCGAACGCCTCGGTCGCGCGGTCGTGGGGGAGGGTGGCGCTGTCGAACACGTCACCGGTGAGACAGACGAGGGACGCGTCCTCGCCGCGCCGCCCGCGCTCCAGGCGGAGGGCGGCGACCAGGGAGCGGAGGATCGTCTCCTGCTCGGCCGGATGCCCGAGCAGGTGCAGATCCGAGAGGTGGACCAACCATGGCACGGGCCGGAGGTTGATCGGGCTCGGGATCGCGCCGGTGACGGAGCGCGATCAGTCGCGCAAACGGGCGAGCGCCGCCTCGTAGCGGCCGCGGGTCGCCTCGTCCCGCTCCCGGCGGATCAGCGCCTGGAGCGTGCCGGTGGCTTCGTCCCCGTAGATCTCGACCAGCGCCTCGGTCGCCTCGCGGTGGAGCGGGGCCAGGCCGGTCATGCGGGCGAGGTCCCGGCGCATGCGCGGATCACCCCGCACGCTCGGGTCGCGGCGGTATGCCCCGCGATACAGGTTGAGCGCGTTGGTGAGCCAGCCCCGGGCCACGTAGACCTGGGCGAGCGCGAGGCGGCCGCGCACGTCGGAGGCGTTGCGCCGGCGATACTGCTGGACCGCGCGGATGTGGCGGGTGGTGATCGGGTGCCCGCGCGCCACCCGGCGGCGCACCTGCACGAGGGCGCGCGGCGTCCCCTCGCGCCAGGGGTTCCGGGCGGCGGGCCGCTCGGCGGGGGGCGCGACCTCCTCCTCCTCCGGCTCCTCCTCGGGGGCGTCGTCGGCCACCGTCAGGGGGCTCTCGTCCGCCGCCTCGTCGTCCGGCTCCTCGACCGGCTCCTCGACCGTCTCGTCCTCGAGCGCGCCCTCGTCGGGCTCGACCGCGTCCTCCGGCGCCGGCGCGATCGTCCCCGCTCCGGGGGCCGCGTCGGTGTTCGGCGGCGCGGGCGTCTCCTCGGGGCCGGCCGGGCCGCTCAGGTAGATCCAGGTCACCGCGCCGATCGCGATCGCGGCCATGATCGCGGCCAGGATCCAGGGGAGCCCTCCGCCCGGCCGCGTCCCGGCCTGGCTCCGCTGGAGGGCGGCCGGCATCGCTGGCGTGGTGGGCTGGGCGCCGATCGCGGTCGGCGCGTCCGATCGGATCGGCCGCTTGCCGGTGACGACGCCGCCCGCGGCGACGAACGCGCCCTCGGGCAGGGCGAGGAAGGCGTCGAGCATCGCGCCGCCGTCGGCGAACCGATCGGCGCCGTCCTTCTCGAGCGCCCGGGCGAGGAACGCCTCGAGCGGCGCCGACACCTTCGCGCCGGGGCAGGCGCTGGCCAGGGTCGGGGCCTTGGTCAGCAGGTGCTGACGGAGCAGCTCCGCTCCCTCGAAGCCCTCGAAGGGGTGGGCCCCGGCCAGCATCTCGAAGAGCATGATCCCGGCCGCGTAGACGTCGGCCCGCTGGTCGGCGCGCCCGCCCGAGGCCTGCTCCGGGGCCATGTAGGCCGGGGTGCCGACCACGAGGCCGGTCTTGGTGAGGTTGGCGGCCGGGCCCGAGCCGTCCATGAACTTCGCCAGCCCGAAATCGAGCACCGTGGCGTGCACCCGACCGCCGGGCAGATCGCGGACGAGCACGTTCTGCGGCTTGAGATCGCGGTGGATGACGTCGCGGGCGTGCGCGTAGGCGAGGCACGAGAGCACCTGCTCCATCACCGCGAAGGCCACCGGCGGCGCGATCGCGCCCTCGGCCTCGAGGCAGGCGTCGAGGTCCCGCCCCTCGATCAGCTCCATCACCAGGAAGGTGGCGTCCCGGGTCGAGACGAAGTCGGTGATGGTGACGATGTTGGGGTGAGAGAGCGCGGCGAGCGCCATCGCCTCCCGCTCGAAGCGGCGCTGGAGCTCCGGCACGCACTGGTAGTGCTCGAGCAGCACCTTCAGGGCGACCTCGCGCCCGAGCACCAGGTGCTTCGCCCGGTAGACCCGGCCGATCCCGCCCACCCCGAGCAGCCCCGTGACCTGGTAGCGGTCGGCGAGCACGCGGCCCACGAGCCCCGACGGATCGGACGCGTCGTCGTCCTTGGGCGAGGTCACCGGCGCGGGGAAAGACACCGCCCCATGATCGTGTGGGCCCGGCGAGGGAGCAAGCCGAACCGGCCTGCGATCAGGCGCTCAGGACGAGCTGCGCGCCGTAGAGGTGGAAGATGCCGACGCCGGCGTACACGGCGAGCGCGCCGACGCTGCCGAGCCGGGCGAGCAGACGCTCGCGGTGACGCCAAAGCACCCAGACCCCGGCGGACACGAGCCCCAGCTTGGCGAGGGCGAAGCCGGGCGCGCCCAGCTGGAGGAAGCTCGCCATCACCGGGTTGGCCTCCTCCGCGTATCCAGCGGTCACGAAGAACACGGTGGCCACGAGATCGAAGAGGTTGAGCAAGAGCACCCCGGCGAGCGTGAGCGAGACCCAGCGGCTGGAGGGGGCGCGAGCGGTGGCGATCATGTCCCCCGAGCAGAGCAATCGCCGATCCAGCCGGCGCGGCCGGGGCGCGAGGCCCCACGCGGCGCGACGAATGCGTCACGCGTGCGGCGAGGCGCTACGGGCTCTCGCAGACGAGGCTCAGGTAGCCGACGCCGCAGCCGAGATCGTTCCAGCGCCCGCCGGCGGCCGCGGCGATCTCGACGCAGTCCTCCTCGACCGGGGCGAGCCCGCCGTTGTCGGGCTGGTCGGCGTTCCAGTTCGAGTAGCCGCCGAGGGGTGAGCCGTCCGGCCAGACGTAGACGCCCTCGCTCGCCCGGTCCTCGAGGCCGATCCACCAGTCGTCGGGGGCGCCGCGGCTGATCTCGCCCGACACGAACGACTGCTCGGCCGCGCTCTCGATCGCGGTGAGCGCGTAGCCCACGCTCGCGCAGCGCGCGGTGGCCATCGTGTGGTCGTAGGCGCCGCGGCAGAAGAGGTAGCTGTGGCCGCCGAAGGTCCGGCGCGGGCAGGGACACGGCTCGGCGCCCCCCGAGGGCGCCTCGTCGAGCGTTCCGTCGCAGTCCTGATCCCGCGCGTCGCAGGTCTCGGTCCCGCCCGGCCGGCAGCTCGCGCAGTCGTCGTCGCAGTCGCCGGCCGACGCGACGTGCCCGGCCGGCGCGGTGCAGGCCTCCACGGTGACGCCCGGGTCGCCGTGGCCGTCGCCGTCCCGGTCCCGGTAGAAGGTGGTCCGCGCGCCCTCGTCGACCCGGCCGTCGCAGTCCTGGTCGCGCGTGTCGCAGGCCTCGGCCGCGCCGGGGTGGCAGCCGGCGCAGTCGTCGTCGCAGTCGTCGCCCACCAGCGCCCAGCCGGGGGACGCGCCGCAGTCCGCGGTCACCATCGACGCGTCGCCGTGCCCGTCGCCGTCGGCGTCCCGGTAGACGGTGATCTGCACGCCCTCGTCGACGAGGCCGTCGCAGTCCTCGTCGGTGATCCCGTCGCAGGCCTCGGCGGCCGGCTCGACCGCGCCGACGCAGGGGCCGAGCGCGCCGCCCGCGCAGGTCTGGGTCCCCGGCCGGCAGGCCCCGACGTCGCTCCCGCAGGCGCGGCTCTCCCCCTCGACGCACGGGCAGCCCTCGTCGGTCGCGCCGTCGCAGTCCTCGTCGGTCGCGCCGTCGCAGGCCTCCGCGCCGGGCCCGACGCCCCCCTCGCACGCGCCCCACACGCCGGCGGCGCAGGTCTCGGTCCCGGGCGCGCAGGCCCCGACGTCGCTCCCGCAGCCGCGGGTCAGCGCCTCGTCGACGGCCCCGTCGCAGTCCTCGTCGCGGCCGTCGCAGGTCTCGGGCGCCGGCACGCAGTCGCCCCCGTCGACCCCCCCGTCATCGCCACTCGCGTCGACCACGCTCGCGTCTCGCACCGCGCCGTCGAGAGGCTCGCGCAACCCTCCGCGATCCAGCGCGCAGCCCGTCGTGAGCGTGAGCCACGGGATTATCGTGAGACACGCGATGAAGGCCCATCCCCAGCGCCGACGTCCCCCCATGACCCGGCCATGGTGACAACCCGTTCAACGATTGTCGAGCGGATCTGCGGTCGGGGCGAGCGGGCGGACGAAGACGACGACCATCACGAGGGCGAGGAGCGCGGCGCTGAACACGTACGGCAGCTCCGGCCGCAGCTCGAAGAACGCGCCGCCGACCACCGGGCCGAGCGTCCGGCCGAGCCCCTGCGAGCTGCCGTTCCAGCCGGCGACCGCGCCCTGCTCGTCGGCGCCGACCGAGAGCGACAGCGCCGCCGTCACCCCCGGCAAGACCAGCCCCTGTCCGAGGCCCTGCACCCAGAGCGCGGCCGAGAGCAGCCAGAGATCGTCGGCGAAGACGAAGAGGCCGAAGCCGGCCAGCGCGATGGGCACACCGAGCCGGACCAGGGTCGCCGGCTGCCAGGTCACGCGCCGCACCAGGAACCCCTGGGTCAGCACGACCACCACCCCGTAGCCCACCAGGGCGATCCCGACGGTCTTCGCCGTCTCCACCTCCCCGAGCTCGAGGCGCGCCTGGAAGTAGAGCGCGACCGTCTGCTCCATCGCCACCGACGCGAGCGTCGCCGCGAGCCCCACCGCGAGGATGGGCCAGACCTTCGACCACACGCTCGGCGCGTCGGCGTCGGGGGGAGGCGGCGCGCGGCGCTCCGGCTCGGGCAGCGCGAAGAGCACGAACAGGCCGTTGACCACCGCGATCGACGCGCTGAAGAAGACCGGCGCGAGCAGGTTGTCGGTGAGCGCCGCGAGGCCGGCCCCGATCGCGGGCCCGAAGACGATGCCCGAGCCGAAGGCGGCGCCGATCAGGGCCATCGCCCGCGTCCGATCCTCGGGGCCGGAGAGGTCGGCCGCGTAGGCCTGCGCGGTGGGGATGGTGGCCGACGAGAGCGCGCCCCCGAAGAGCCGGCAGCCGAGGAGCGCGCCGTAGAGCGGCCAGTGCGAGAGCCCGCCCTGGAGGCCCAGCCAGGCCACCGCGCCGAACGCGTAGAACGAGATCGCGAAGCCGCCGATGCCGATCAGCATCGTGGAGACCCGCCCCTTCGCGTCGCTGCGCCGCCCCCAGAAGCGGGACATCACGAGCTGCATGAACGCGTAGCCGGTCGAGAAGGTCGTGATCTCGAACGGGCTCAGGCCGAGCTCCAGGCCGAGCGGCGGCAGGACCGGGAAGAGGACGGAGAGCCCCAGGATGCTGTTGAAGAGCGCGAGGAACAGCAGGGCCATGGGGCGCATCGATCGCCCGGTGTGCCCCGCCCGCCGAACGCGTGCAAGCTCGGCGGGTGGCGAAGGCGACCAAGACGAACGCGGCGCGGCTGCTCGATCGGGCCGGCGTGGCCTACGAGGTGCGCGAGTACGAGGTGGATCCGGACGACCTCTCGGCGACGACGGTGGCCGGCAAGGTGGGCCTGGCGCCCGAGCGCGTGTTCAAGACGCTGCTCGCCCGCGGCGCGACCACCGGCCCCTGCTTCGCGCTCGTCGCGGCCCACGCGGAGCTCGACCTCAAGGCCCTCGCGCGCGCCCGCGGCGACAAGAAGATCGCGCTCGTGGCCCTCAAGGAGGTCGAGCCGCTCACCGGCTACATCCGCGGCGGCGTCACCGTGCTCGGCGCCAGGCGCCGCTTCCCGGTCGTCGCCGACGCGAGCTTCGTGACCTTCGATCGCGTCGCGGTCAGCGCCGGCGTGCGCGGCGCCCAGCTCGTGCTCGACCCCGAGGCCTACGTGCGTGTGATCGAGGCCACCGTCGCCCCGATCCAGAGCTGCTAGGGTGCGCATCCGTCCGAGGAGGAACCATGAAGATTCGAGCCGCCGTCGCGTACGAAGCGAAGAAGCCGCTGGTCGTCGAGGAGATCGACCTCGAGGGGCCCAAGGCCGGCGAGGTGCTGGTGAAGATCGCCGCCACCGGCGTCTGCCACACCGACGCCTACACGCTGAGCGGCGCCGACCCGGAGGGGATCTTCCCATCGATCCTCGGTCACGAGGGCGCCGGGGTGGTGGTCGAGGTCGGTGAGGGCGTCACGAGCGTCTCGCCCGGCGACCACGTGATCCCGCTCTACACACCCGAATGTCGGCAATGCAAGTTCTGCCTCAGCGGCAAGACGAACCTCTGCCAGGCGATCCGCGCCACCCAGGGCAAGGGCCTGATGCCCGACGGCACGAGCCGCTTCAGCAAGGGCGGCGAGACCCTCCACCACTTCATGGGCACGAGCACCTTCGCGTCCCACACCGTCCTGCCCGAGATCGCGGTGGCCAAGGTGCGCAAGGACGCCCCGCTCGACATGGTGTGCCTGCTCGGCTGCGGCATCACCACCGGCGTGGGCGCGGTGATCAACACGGCCAAGGTCGAGGCGGGCAGCCGCTGCGTGGTCTTCGGGCTCGGCGGCGTGGGCCTGAGCGTGATCCAGGGCTGCCGCATGGTCGGCGCGACCCAGATCGTCGGCGTCGACCTCAACCCGGAGCGCGAGGCCTGGGGTCGCAAGATGGGCATGACCGACTTCGTGAACCCGAAGGAGGTCGGCGACGTGGTCGCGCACCTGGTGGAGCTGACCGACGGTGGCGCCGACTACAGCTTCGAGTGCATCGGCAACGTCGAGGTGATGCGGCAGGCGCTCGAGTGCTGCCACAAGGGCTGGGGCGAGTCGGTGATCATCGGGGTGGCCGGCTCGGGCGAGGAGATCTCGACTCGCCCGTTCCAGCTCGTCACCGGGCGCGTCTGGCGCGGGAGCGCGTTCGGCGGCTGCAAGGGCCGGACGGACGTGCCGAAGCTCGTCGACTGGTACATGGACGGCAAGATCGAGGTCGACCCGTTCGTGACCCACAAGATGCCGCTCGAACAGATCAACGACGCCTTCGAGCTGATGCACGAGGGCAAGTCGATCCGCACCGTCATCGAGCTCGAGTGATGGAGACGACGAAATCCTGGGCCGCCTTCGGCGGCACGCAGCGCTGGTGCGCGCACGAGTCGGAGGCCTGCGGCGGGCGCATGGAGCTCAGCGTCTACGTGCCCCCCGGCGACGGCCCGTTCCCGGTCGTCTACTTCCTCTCGGGCCTGACCTGTACGCCCGAGAACTTCACCACCAAGGCGGGCGCGCAGCGGGTCGCGTCGGAGCTCGGCCTCCTCGTGGTCGCGCCCGACACCAGCCCCCGCGGCGCGGGCTACCCGGGGGAGGACGACGACTGGGACTTCGGCACCGGCGCCGGCTTCTACGTCGACGCGACCGAGGCCCCGTGGTCGGCGCGCTACCGCATGTACAGCTACGTGACCGAGGAGCTGCCCGGGCTGATCGACGCGAGCTTCCCGACCACCGGCGCGCGCTCGATCCTCGGTCACTCGATGGGCGGGCACGGCGCGCTGGTGATCGGCCTCCGGCAGCCCGAGCGGTGGCGGAGCGTCTCGGCGCTCGCGCCCATCGTGGCCCCGACCCAGGTCCCGTGGGGACAGAAGGCGTTCTCCGGCTACCTGGGAGACGACGAGCGCGCGTGGCGGGCCTACGACGCGACCGCCCTCGTCGCCGGGACCCAGCGCGAGGACACGATCCTGATCGATCAGGGCACCGCCGACTCCTTCCTGGAGCGCGAGCTGCGGCCCGAGCTGTTCCAGAAGGCGTGCGCCGACGCGGGCCAGCCGCTCGAGCTGCGCATGCGGGACGGCTACGACCACAGCTACTACTTCATCGCGACCTTCATCGAGGACCACCTCCGGCATCACGCCGCGCACCTGGCCTGACCGCGCTCTGCGGCTAGAGGCCCGTGCATGACGGCCACGGCGAAGGAGCGGATCCAGGGCGCGCTGCACGCGGTGGAGGAGCGCGTCGACGCGGCCCGGCGGGCGGTGAAGGCGAAGACCGGGCTTCGGGATCCGGTGCGTCCGCTCCCCTACCGCGGGTGGGGAGCGGACGGCGCCCTGCATCTGCGCGGGCGGGTGCTCGAGGACGAGGGCATCCAAGACATCGACGGGGACGGCCTCGCCGGCCGCCTCTGGAAGATGTGGAAGCGCTACGAGAGCGACGAGATCCCGGGCGCGGAGCTCGAGGTCCGGCTCGGCGACCGGGTCGAGCGGCTCGAGACCGACGAGGAGGGCTTCTTCACCGTCGAGCTCGAGGGCGTGCCCCTCGAGGCGCCGTGGACCGAGCTCGAGGTGCGGCTGCGCTCGCCCCTGAACGACGACCAGGACAACCCCCCGGTCACCGGCTGCGTCCGGGTGGCGGGCCCGAACGCGAAGCGCGCGATCGTCAGCGACATCGACGACACCATCGTGAAGACCGGCGCGACGAGCTTCCTGAAGCACGCGCGCACGGTGCTGCTGAACGACGCGGAGAGCCGCGAGCCCTTCGCCGGCGTCGGCGCCCTCTACCGGGCCCTCGAGGCGGGCCCTTCGGGAGACCAGGCCAACCCGATCTTCTACGTCTCGTCGAGCCCCTGGAACCTCTACGACCTCTTCGAGAGCTTCCTCGAGCTGCACGACATCCCCCTCGGCCCGATCTTCCTGAAGGACTTCGGCGTCGACGAGGACAAGCTCCTGAAGGAAGGCCACACGAGCTACAAGGTCGACCGCATCCTGCGCCTCGTCGACGCGCACCCGTCGCTCTCCTTCCTGCTCGTCGGCGACAGCGGCCAGCGCGACGCCTGGGTCTTCGAGGAGGTCGTGAAGCGCCGCGAGGGCAGAGTGGAGGCCTGCTGGCTCCGCGACCTCGATCCCAGCGACCCCGACCCCGACATCGAAGCGATCGAAGCCCGCGTCCGCTCCCGCGGCGTCCTCATGCGCCGCGTCCCCCACCTCGGCGAAGCCGCGCGCGACGCCTTCGACCGCGGCTGGATCGACGAGCCCCAGCGCGACGCCGTCCTCCGCGCCGTCTCCTAGCCCCCTCTTCCGGGGACGCTCCTATTCGAATAATCATCGAAGGCCCCCGCGCTCCGCCCTCCGCCCAAGTTCTCGTCGTCAACGCATTTTGGGGGGAGAGGGGAGGAGGGAGGCGAGGAGGAAAATGGGTCCAGACGCTGCCGCATCCAGGCGCACACGCCGACGACCCCCGTACGCATCCCTCGCCCGCGTCCTTCGCGCTCCCTCCCAGGGACGAACCATTCGAATCATCGAAGTCCCCCGCGCTCCGCCCTCCGCCCAAGGCTCTCGTTGTCAACGCAGTTTTTGGGGGAGAGGGGAGAAGGGAGGCGAGGAGGAAAATGGGTCCAGACGCTGCCGCATCCAGGCGCACGCGCCTACGACCCCCGTACGCATCCCTCGCCCGCGTCCTTCGCGCTCCCGCGTCCTCCGCGCCCCCGCGTCCTCCGCGCCCCCGCTGCCGCGCCCGCTGCCGCCCCCGCTACCGCGCCCGCTGCCGCCTCCGCTGCCGCGCCCGCTGCCGCCCCCCGCTGCCGCGCCCGCTGCCGCCCCCCGCTGCCGCGCCCGCTGCCGCGCCCGCTGCCGCCCCCCGCTGCCGCCTCCGCTGCCGCGCCCGCTGCCGCTCCCCGCAGCCGCTTCCCGCAGCCGCCCCCGCTGCCGCCCCCCGCAGCCGCTCCCCGCTGCTGCCCCCGCGGCCGAGTTCGATGAATGAATACGATCGTCCCCGACTCACATCCGAAGGGCGCCCGCTCCCGAGCTCGATGAACGAATAGGATCGTCCCCGACCATCCGGAGCGGTCTCGGATGAACGAATAGGATCGTCCCCGACCATCCGGAGCTGTCTCGCGCCCCGAAGCGGTGAGGTGGGGGTTGGCCCCGAGGCGCGGCCCCCGAGAGGGCCGCGCCCCGGGGTCAGGTCAGGCTCACTTGTCGGTGAGCTTCACGAGCGTTGCGATGATCTTGTCGAGCCGGTCGAGGATGGCCGGGTCGACCGAAGCGAGGATGCCGTCGGCGACGGCGACCTCGAGGCAAGCGACCACCTCGTTCGCGGAGCCGAGAGCGACGTGATAGCTGACCTGCCGCTTCCGCCCGCGCGAGTAAGTGCCCTCGGCGATGTTGAGCGGCACGGACTTGGCGGCCTTGCGGAGCTGCCGCGCGTGGTCGGTGTCGTCGCGGCGGATGGCCTGCACGAGCGGACCGACCTCGGTGACCATCGTGACGGCGTCGCGATAGATCCTGAGCTGCATGAGATTCTCTCCGAGTCACCGCAGCCTGGCGCGCGATCGTCGCGCGACTCGTCGGTGACGCCCACCCCCCCCCGCCGGCGCGCAGGGCGTGTCAAGGGCGAGGCGCCGCAGGCGCCGAAGCCGGCGGAGCGCGCGGCGCGGAGCCGGGCCGCAGGCCCCTTTACACGCCCGAGCACCGGCGTACACGGTGGGGCTCACCGACGAGGCGCCCCCTTCATTCGAGTCTGCGAGCCGTCGTGAATCGCAAGCTACTTGGTCGGCCTATGGGTTCCGACCTCGAGCCCGAGCCCGAGACCGAGACCGAGCCCGAGCCCGAGACCGAGACCGAGACCGAGACCGAGACCGAGCCCGAGCCCGAGCCCGAGCCCGAGCCCGAGACCGGGACCGAGACCGAGACCGAGACCGAGACCGAAACCGTGACCGAGCCGGATGAGCTCGTCGTCGACGCAGATTGCAGGGGAGAGGGGAGGTGGGAGGCGAGGAGGAATAGGTAGGCGAGCCGGCTGCCGCCCTCTCTGCCGTTCCCGCCGCCGCCGCCGGACCCGCTTCCGGACCCTGGTCGGTCGGCGGGGGCCGAGCCCGAGCCCGAGCCCGAGACCGGGACCGAGACCGAGACCGAGACCGAAACCGTGACCGAGCCGGATGTGCTCGTCGTCGACGCAGATTGCAGGGGAGAGGGGAGGTGGGAGGCGAGGAGGAATAGGTAGGCGAGCCGGCTGCCGCCCTCTCTGCCGCTCCCGCCGCCGCCGCCGGACCCGCTTCCGCTGCCGGACCCGCTTCCGCTGCCGGACCCGCTTCCGCTGCCGGACCCGCCTCCGCTGCCGCGCCCGCTGCCGCCTCCGCTGCCGCCTCCGCTGCCGCGCCCGCTGCCGCCTCCGCTGCCGCCTCCGCTGCCGCCTCCGCTGCCGCCTCCGCTGCCGCGCCCGCTGCCGCCTCCGCTGCCGCCTCCGCTGCCGCCTCCGCTGCCGTCCCCGACCTCAGCCCCCCGCCGCTGAGTTCGATGAATGAATAGGATCGTCCCCGACCTCACCTCCGAAGGACGGACCCTCGAGAAGGGCGCCGACCTGACCTCGAAGGGCGAGCTCGATGAATGAATAGGATCGTCCCCAACCTCCCATCCGAAGACGGTCCCCGACCTCACCTCCGAAGGGCGCGGGCCACCCACCGCTCCATCACGCCGCGCCGCCCCTCCTCCAGCGCCCGGGCCACGACGGGATCGAGCTCCGCCAGCGCGCGCAGCGCAGCCTCGACCGTGGGCTCCTCCGCGAGCAGCTCCCGAAGCAGCCCGAGCCGAGCGGCAAGCTCCTCCGGCGCCTCCACCGTCCCCTCCCACTCCACCCGACGCACCGCCCGCGGCGCCTCGCCGACCGAACGAGCGAGCCGCGCGGCGAGGTCGTCGAGCCCGGCGAGCCACCGGTCATCGGGCGCGGCGAACGAAGCGCGCACCCACGAAGCGGCCAGCGCCGAGCGCGTCGGATCCGCCACCCGGTCGAGCGCGGCCAGCGCGGCGCGCGCGAGCTCGGCGCTGGCGTCCGGCGCGGTCTCGAGCCAGCGCTCGGCGCGCGCCGGGAGCCCGGAGCCCTGGCCCCCGAGCGCCGCGAGCACCTCCGCCGCGGCGAGCAGCCGGACCCCGCCCGACGCGTCCCCCAGATCCCCTCCCACCGCCGCCGCGAGCTCCGCCGACGGGTCCGCGCTCTCGATCAAGCCGGCGAGCCAGTCGCGCGCCGCGTCGTCCTCGAAGACTCCGGTTCCCCAGGCCCCCATCGTCATCTCACGAAGGCTCGGCCCGCGCCGCCCACGCGCCAGAGGCGGTGCGGCGGTAGCCCAGAGCCCGCAAGACGCCGTCCAGACGTTTTCCCGGGACCCCGAGCCAGCTCCGCACCGGCGCGGGGAGCTCGAAGGGGGACTCGAGCGGGGCGAGGGCCTCGGAGACGCGCTCGACGAGATCCGCGCGCACCGCCTGCGGACCCAGGGGCACGAAGCCGAGCGCGGGCGCGGCGGCGGCGGAGCGCTTGTCGATCGGATAGCTGACCGCGCCCGGCTTCGGCACCCGCGGCGCGTCCTCGAAGAGCCGGACCAGCAGCGCGCGGCGCGCGAGGGCCTCGCTGCCGAGCAGCGCGCGCGCGTAGGCGCTCCGGGCACCGATGACGACCCCGCGCCGGGCCAGCTCCTCGAGGTCCGCGTCGTCGAGCGCCGCCAGCTGGGGCGCCGCCTCCTCTCGCAGCACCGTCCCGAGCCCGGCCCGCAGCTGGTAGAGCAGGCCTCGCAGCGCGCCGCCCGCGCCGGCGTCGTCCAGGGGCGCGAGGAGCGTCGACGCCCAGTCCTTCGCGAACGCGTGCACGCGCCGCTCGAGCCGGGAGCGCGCGCCGGCGCCGAGCCCGTCGGGCAGCTCGGGGCGCGCCTCGGGCTGGGCGAGCTCGCGGCCGCGCACCAGCCGTCCCACCCGCTCGCCCCGCAGGGTGATCACCCCGGCGTCGTCCACCTCGAAGGCGTCGTGGGGCGCCGCGATCGCGTCCTCCACCCAGCGGCGCGAGGCCTCGCCCTCGTCCTCGCGCACCTCCTCGAGCAAGCCGCGCAGCTGGGCGAACGGGCTCCCACTGGCGGCCGGCTCCGGCGCCTTCGCCCGGCCGCGCTTCTTGCCGATCTCCACGAAGCGCTCGACCAGCCGCTGGTGCAACGCGTCGCCGAGCCGGTCCTCGATCGCGCGGGTGCGCGCCTGCCAGCCGGCCGCGTCCTCGAGCCAGCCCGCCCGGTGGCTGATGTACGTCCAGACCCGGATGGCCGACAGCCGCGCGGTGAGCCCGTCGACCTCGGCGTCCAGCCGGTCGATGCGGTCCAACTGCCGCTCGACCCAGCTCGGATCGAGGCGCCCGTGGTCGACGAGCTGCACGAAGACGTCGCCGAGGAGCGAGACGTGCCGCGCCAGCAGCAGCTTGCGGAAGTCCGGCACCTGGCAGACCTCCCAGAGCAGCGCGACGCGATCCGGCGTCGTCGCACGCTCGAGCACGGCGTCTTGCGCCGCGAGGGCCCGCAGCGCGTCGAAGTCGTCCGCCCGCTCGACCCGCTCGAAGGCCTCGCCCGGGGGCGGCACCGCGAGCGACGCGATCAGCGCCTCGGGGCTCTCGAAGTCGAGCCCGGCGTTGCGCCAGACGAGGCGCCGGACCGCCGGGAAGCGGTGCTCCTCGATCGCGCGGACCACGCGCTCGTCGAGGCCGGGGAGCGGGTTGAGGGTGCCGAAGGTGCCGTCGCGCTTGTAGCGGCCGGCGCGCCCCGCGATCTGGGCCAGCTCCGGCGAGCTCAGGTAGCGCTGATCCTTGCCGTCGAACTTGCGGAGCGACGCGAAGGCCACGTGATCGACGTCGAGGTTCAGGCCCATGCCGATCGCGTCGGTGGCGACGATGTACTGGACCTCGCGCGCCTGGTAGAGCGCGACCTGCGCGTTGCGGGTCCGCGGCGAGAGCGCGCCGAGCACCACCGCCGCCCCGCCGCGACGGGCCCGCAGCCGGGCGGCCAGCGCGTAGACCTCGTCGGCGCTGAAGGCGACCACCGCGGTGCGCGGGGGCAGGCCGCCGAGCCCGCTGCGGCCGGTGTGCCGGAGCTGGGAGAAGCGCATCTGACGGTGCAGGTCGGCGCCCGGGAGCAGCGAGCGCGCGATCGGGGCCATCGTGTCGGCGCCGAGGAACCAGGTCTCGCGCCGCCCTCGCAGCCGGAGCAGCCGGTCGGTGAACACGTGCCCGCGCTCCCGGTGGGCGGCGAGCTGGATCTCGTCGACCGCCACGAAGTCCACCGAGCGCTCGGTCGGCATCGCCTCGACCGTGCACACCCAGTAGCGCGCCCGCGGCGGCACGCGCTTCTCCTCGCCGGTCACCAGCGCCACCGCCGCCTCGCCGATGCGCGCGGTGATGCGGTCGTAGACCTCGCGCGCGAGCAGCCGCAGCGGCAGCCCGATCATGCCCGAGTCGTGCTCGAGCATGCGCTCCACCGCGCGGTGCGTCTTCCCGGTGTTGGTGGGCCCGAGCGCCAACGTCAGCTCGGCGTCCGACACGCCGGGAGCCTAGCAGCGTGCGGCGGAAATGCGCGTGATGGATCGGCGAGCGCGACGTCGCGTCCAGCGCGGCGCCCCGCCGGCGAGGCGCGCGCGGCCATTTCTGCCGCGCGCTGCTGGCGCCGTCTCAGACGAAGGACAGGGCGGTGAGGGCGGCGACCGCGAGGAGGAAGAACGCGGCGAGGCCCCAGCCGAGGAGATCGTGCCGGTTCCCCTCCGGGCGTCGCCGCATGCGGTGGTGGTCGATGCGGTGCAGGGCCGGGTAGGGGCGGTCGTCGCGGCGGGTCTGCAGGGTGTCGGTGGGCACGGAGAAGCTGCCCAGGTGGCCGCCCGCGTCCGGCGGCGCAGCGGCGAGCTCTCGGTCACGGTCCATGGAGGAGCGCTAGGGTCACTTCAGAAGCGTGTCCGCACGCTGGCCACGCATCCGGACGCGGTGCAGGCGGCGCCGGCCTCGATCGGGCCCGCTTCGCCCTCCGAGGCGTCGCTCCCACTCGCGAGGATCCAGACGAGGGCGGCGGCGGCGCTCGCGGCGGCGACGCCGAGCAGCACGTCGGTGGTGATCCCGAGCGCGCGCAGGGTCTCGAGGTCACCGCCGGCGTCCTGCGGGCAGGCGCCCCCCGGGCAGCTCGCCTGGAGCGTCTCGTACTGGTCGTTGGCCAGCACCGCGGTGACCACGCCCGCCGCCAGCGCGGCGCCAGCGATCGAGAAGAGCACGATCGGTCCGGCCGGCGGCCCGGCCGTCGTCGTCGCGCGCGGCTCACGCGGGGCTTCGAGCGGCGCCGCGTCCGGGTCCAGCGCGGGGATCGGCGCGGCCTCCTCGTGCCGCGCCTGGGCCTGCAGGTGGGCCTCGATCACCTCGACCCGCCGCCGCACGTAGTTGCGGTTCTCGGCCTCGGGGTTCTCCTCGAGGAAGTCCCGGTAGCGCGCCGCCGCCTCCTCCATGCGACCGAGCCGATCGAGGGCGGTCGCGATGTTGTAGAGGAGCTCCGGATAGTGGGCGAGCGCGTAGGCGGCCTGCCAGCGGTCGAGCGCGGCCTCGAAGCGGCCGTCACGGAAGGCGCTCTGCCCCGCCTCGAAGAGGGCGCGCGCCTCGGACTCCTCGCCGGGCGGCGCGGCGCGCGGCTCCCCTCGCTCGTCGGGCGGGCCCTCGCCCGAGGGCTCCTGGGCGGAGGCCACGCCGGCGATCAGCGAGAGCGCGAGCGCGAGGGACGTGATGCGGTTCGTCATGGCGGTTCTCCTCGGGCCGGTCCACTCAGGGCAGCGTCGCGGTCGTGGGGGTGAAGTAGAGGGGCGCGCCGGCGCCGGTCGCGCCGAAGAGATCGAAGCCCCAGCAGCGGAGGCTCGTGTCCGGCATCACCGCGCAGCTCGTGCGGCCCTCCAGCGAGCCGGCCGCGACCGCGGTGGCGCCGCTCGCGCCCATGACCGCGGCCGGGCGGAGGGCGTCGTCGGTGGTCCCGGTGCCGAGGGCGTCGGCGGCGCCGCGGCCCCAGCAGCGGGTGACTCCGTCGGTGTACGCGGCGCAGGTGTGGCGATCCCCCGCGGCGACCGAGAGCGCGGCCGCGCCCGAGAAGTCCACCGCGACCGGCGTGCTGCGGTTCTCCCGCGTTCCGTCGCCCAGCTGGCCGTGGTCGTTCAGGCCCCAGCAGCGCAGGGCGCCGCCGTCGAGGCGAGCGCAGAAGTGGAAGTCGCCGCCCTCGAGCCCGCGCGCGCCCGAGAGGCCGGAGACCGCCGAGGGCACGTGGGTCGAGACGTAGGTGCCGTTGCCGAGCACGCCCGCCACGCCGCGGCCCCAGCAGCGGACCGTGCCGTCGGCGAGCCGCGCGCAGGTGCTGGCGGTCCCCGCCTCGACCTGCACCGCGTCGGTGATCCCGGGGACCTCGGCCGGCGGCCCGTTGGGTGCCCCCGTCGGCTCGCGACCGAGCTGCCCGTGCGCGTTCAGGCCCCAGCACCAGACCGCGCCGCGGCCGGCGCCCGGGGTCGCCTCGAGGACGGCGCAGGAGTGGAGGTAGCCGGTGGTGAGCGAGATCGCGTCCCGCGCCGGCAGGCCGGTCGGCGCCACGGGGGCCGCGGACCCGCCGCCCTCCACGCCGAGCGCGCGCTGGTTGTTGCTGCCCCAGCAGCGGACGCGGCGTCCCTCGGCGGTGCGGTCGACCGCGCAGGTGTGCGAGAAGCCGGCGTCGACCTCCACCGGGTTGCTCAGGCCTCCCACCGGCTCGGCGTGACTGCCGGTGCGCCGCCCGCTCCCGAGCTGGCCGCTGCCGTTGTCGCCCCAGCACTCGATCGCGCCCACGCCGACCGCGCAACCGTGACGGTGGCCGAGCGACACCTCCGAGAAGCCGGTGGGCGTCGCGCCTCGCTCGTCGAGGACCGCCGCCGGCGTCGCTCGATGCAGCGAGCTCCGGGCCACCTGGCCCTCGAAGGACGCGCCCCAGCACCGGAGCGCGCCGTCGATCGGGCCGCAGGCGTGGAAGCGACCCGCGAACACCGGCCCCTCGAGGCCGTCGAGCCCGCTCACCCGGATGGGCGCGTCGCCGTCCTGGTTGAACGGCTCGGTCGTGCCGTCCCCGAACTGCCCCTCGGTGTTGCGCCCCGCGCAGCGCACGCCGTCGGCCTTGCGCCAGCAGAGCGAGTAGATGCCCGCCCACGCGTCGAGCACGCCGGCCGACTCCCGCGCGACGACGCTGGTGGTGAAGCCGGGCCCGCGGGCGCCGAGCGCGCCGCCGAGGTTGTCGCCCCAGCAGAGCAGGGCGCCGCCGCCGTCGATCGCGCAGGTGGTCAGCCAGTGCCCGAGCAGCCGCCGGGCGCCGCTGACCCCGACCACCTGCACCGGCGTGGCCGACTCCCCGCTGCTCGATCCGTCGCCGAGCTGGCCTCGGTCGCGTGGGCCCCAGCAGAAGACCCTGCCGTCCACGAGCAGCGCGCAGCTCGCGGCGTTCACCTCCACCTGCCGGGCGGGGCCGGGGAGGGCGACCGGCGACGCCACGAGGGTCTGGGCGCTCGCGGTCGGCTGCCCCGTCTGGCCGCGCCCGTTGTCGCCCCAGCACCACACCCCGCCCAGGTCGTCGAGCGCGCAGGTCACGCCGCCCTCGGCGTCGAGCTGGGTGAAGGCGCGGGCGTCGAAGCCGCTCGCTCCGGTCACGTCGACGACCGGCGACCAGACCCCGGTCGTCGAGCCGTGCCCGAGCCGCCCCGCCGCGGTCCGCCCCCAGCACGCGAGCGTGCCGTCCAGGCGGATGACGCAGCTGTGATCGGTGCCGGTGGCGACCGCGGTGGCGCGCAGCGGCGCGGCCCCCGGCGCGTCGGAGCTCGGGATCACGGTCGGTCGCCCCGGCCAGCGCGGGTTCCCGGCGGGATCGGCCTGCCCGTAGAGGTTGCGGCCCCAGCAGTAGACGCGGCCGCTCTCGCGCACGACGCAGGTGTGGTGGTCGCCGTCGCCGGTGACGAACGGGTCGCAGCGGCCGGAGACGCAGGCCGCGCCGCCCTCGCAGGCCACGCCGCAGGCGCCGCAGTGATCGGGATCGTCGCTCGGGCGCGCCTCGCAGCCGTCGCTCGGGTCGCCGTTGCAGTCCTCGAAGCCGTCGACGCAGCCGTCGAGGGCGCAGGCGCCGGCCACGCAGGCCACGCCGGTCGCGTTGGTGTCGTCGCAGCTCCGGCCGCAGGCGCCGCAGTGACGCACGTCGGTCTCGGTGTCCACGCAGCCGTCGCCGCACACGGTGCCGCCGCACTCGGCGCTGCACGTCGCCCCGCCGCCGGAGGTGTCGCAGAGCTCGCCGGCCGCGCAGACGTTCCCGCAGCCGCCGCAGCTCGCCGCGCCGCCGAGGTCGGCCTCGCAGCCGTTCGCGGCCTCTCCGTCGCAGTCGTCCCAGCCGGCGAGGCAGCCGGTGAGCGCGCAGGCGCCGGCCTCGCATCCGCCCACGCCGTGCGCCGGATCGCAGCTCACGCCGCAGGCGCCGCAGTGGGCGTCGTCGCTCGCCAGCTCCACCTCGCAGCCGTCGGAGGTCGAGCCGTTGCAGTCGGCGAAGCCCGCCTCGCAGCCGTCGTAGCGGCAGGTGCCCTCCAGGCAGGAGACGATCGCGTGCGGCTCCTCCAGGCAGTCGGCGACGGTCGTGCACGGGCCGCCTTCCGTCGAGATCCGGAAGTCGTCGGCGCTCCGCGCGAGCGAGCATCCGGTGGAGAGAGCGAGCAACCACAGCGTCCAACCACGCATCCAGCGACCTCCGAGTCCAAGGGGCACGGGCGCGGGGCACAGCAACCGTCGTGCCCGAGGGCGGCGTGGGGCGGCGCGCTCCGATCGGCGCGGGCTCGGGGCCCGGGCGGCGACGTCGATTGTCATCCGTGACGAGACCTGTCATCCATGCCCGATGCCCTTGACCGAGCGCGTCGAGCTGAGCCCGGACGAGCTGTGGGGGGCGCTGGTGCAGCTCCAGCAGGACGCGCTCGGACCCGAGGCGGCCGAAGCGCGCCTCGACGCGGCGCTCGAGGCCGTGGTGAGCCTGCTCGGCGCCGACCGCGGCTGCCTCGTGATCGTGCACGGCGACGGCAGCAGCTCGGTCGTGAGCGGTCGGGCGCCGGAGCGCGCGCTCACCGTGCGGGAGCGGGAGGAGGTCAGCAAGACGGTGATCCAGGAGGCGCTGCGGAGCGGCCGCGCGGTGCTCTTCGACCCGCTGGGCGGGGCGCACGAGAGCGTCGCCGAGCTGGAGATCCTCGGCGCGATCGCCGCGCCGCTGCCTGGGCCGTCGGGGGCTCGCGGCGCCCTCTACGTCGACGTGCGCGACCGGACCAAGGTGCTCGCCGAGAGCCACGCGTCGTTCGTCGAGGCCGCCGCCCGGGTGCTCTCGCTCCTGCTCGACGGCGGCGAGGCGTCGCCGGTCGCCGTCCGTCACGCCGCGAGCGAGGGCGGGCCGGCGGAGCTCGACGCGGTGCTCGATCTGCCCGGCCTGCGCGCCGTCGCCGACGAGGTGCGCGCCTGGCGGTGCTCCGACCTGCCGCTGCTGCTCACCGGCGAGAGCGGCGTGGGCAAGACGGTGATCGCGACCAGCCTCGCCCGGGCCCTCGGCCGACAGCCGGTGGTCCGCGCGACCCTCGGATCGAGCGACGATCTCAACACGATCACCAGCGAGCTGTTCGGCCACGAGCGCGGCTCGTTCAGCGGCGCCCACGGCCGGCGCGCCGGCCTGGTGGAGCAGGCCCACGGCGGCACGCTCATCCTCGACGAGGTGCTCAACCTCCCGCCGCACGCCCAGCAGCTGCTCCTCGACTTCTGTCAGTTCGGCGCCTACCGGCCGCTCGGCTGGTCGGAGCCGCGGCCCAAGCACGCCGACGTGCGCCTGATCGCGGCCACCAACGGCGACCTCGCGGCCGCGGTGAGCGAGGGGGCGTTCCGCGCCGATCTCTACTATCGCCTGGCCGGCGCGCCGGTCCGGGTGCCGCCGCTGCGCGAGCGCCGCGAGGACATCCCGGCGCTCACCGAGCGCGCGCTCGAGCGGGCGGACGGGACGAAGCGATTCCGCGTCTCGGTCGCGCTCCGGCGCGCGCTGCTCGATCCGACGCTGGGCTGGCCGGGCAACGTGCGGCAGCTGGAGTTCGTCGTCCGGCGCATGCGCGCCCGGGCGCTCGCCGAGGATCCGGACGCCGATCTCCTCGACGCGCGGCACCTCTCGGCCGCGGACGTGCGCGGCGTCGGCCACGAGGCTCCTGCCCCGGCCGCGCTCGACGAGGGGACGCCCGGGGAGCGCTGGGCGCGGCTGCAGCGGGCGCGCGAGGAGCTCGACCGGACCGAGCACGCCTTGATCGCGGAGACGCTCACCGAGCGCGGCGGGGTGGTCGCCCGCGTGGCCCGCGACCTCGGCGTGAAGCGGACCAGCTTGCTGAGCCGGATGAGCACGCTCGGCATCGAGCGACCCGAGTGAGATCCACGGCGCACGACGCGCTGCCGGCGCGGTTCGAGATCGAGGCGCAGCTCGGCGCGGGCAGCTACGGGACCGTCTACCGGGTCTTCGATCGCGCGCGGAAGGCGCGGGTGGCGCTCAAGTTCCTCCACCGCGCGGGCGCCGCGCCGCTGCTCCGCTTCAAGCGGGAGTTCCGGGCCCTCGCCGATCTACGGCACGACAACTTGCTGCGGCTCTACGAGCTCTTCGCCGACGAGGCGCGCTGGTACTTCACGATGGAGCTCATCGACGGGGTCCCCCTCACCGAGGCGCCGAAGGATCCGGCGTCGCTCCAGCGGGCCTTCGCCCAGCTCGCGTCCGCGCTCGAGGCGCTGCACGGGGCCGGCCAGCTGCATCGCGATCTCAAGCCCTCGAACGTGATGGTGGAGCCCGGCGGGCGGGTGGTCGTGCTCGACTTCGGCTTCATCTCGGACGTGGCCGACGCGAGCGCCGAGCTCGTCGGCACCCCGGCCCACGCGAGCCCGGAGCAGCTGGCGGGCGCGCCGCTGGACGCGCGCAGCGACTGGTACGCCTTCGGCTCGGTGCTCTTCGAGACCCTCTCGGGGCGCGCGCCATTCGAGGGCCGGGCGCTCGAGGTGATGGCCCGCAAGCAGCGGCAGTCGGCGCCCCCGCTCCTCGAGCGCGCGCCCGAGTGCCCGCCGCGGTGGGCCGCGCTCGTCGACCGGCTGCTCGCGCGCGAGCCCGACGCGCGACCGGGGCCCGGCGAGGTGCTGGCCACGTTCGAGGCCCGGCCCAGCGAGGAGAGCGCCGAGGAGCCGCCGATGGTGGGCCGCGAGGGCCCGCTCGCGACCCTGGAGCAAGCGTTCGAGGCGGCGCGGTCGAGCGGCGCGGCGCGCTTCGTCTGGATCGAGGGGGCGAGCGGGGTGGGCAAGACGACCCTCTTGCGCGCGTTCGAGGCGCGGCGGGCGAGCGACGCCTGGGTGCTGAGCGGCCGCTGCTACGAGCAGGAGTCGGTGCCGCACAAGGCGCTCGACGGTGCCTTCGACAGCCTCACCCAGACCCTCGCCCGGCTGACCCGCTCGGAGCGCGCGGCGCTGCTCGAGGGCGATCTCTCGCACGCGTCGCTGCTCTTCCCGGTCCTCGCCCGCCTCGACGGGCTCCGCCCCACGCCCGCCCTCGCGTTCGCCGATCCGTCGCGCCAGCGCGAGATCGCGGTGCGGGCCCTGCACCGGCTGCTCGCCGGGATGGCCTCGGTGCGCCCGCTCGTGGTCGCGGTGGACGACCTGCAGTGGGCGGACGCGGACAGCGCGCGCCTGCTGCGAGAGCTCGTCGAGGCGGCGCCGATGCCTCTCTTGTTCCTCGGGGCGCACCGGCCGGTCCGCCGTGAGGCGTCGGCGTTCTTCGACGCGCTGGGGGTGGAGGCCGAGGCGATCACGCTCGCGCCGCTGCCTCGGGCCGAGGCGGTGTCCCTGGCGCGCGCGCTCCTGCCGGGGGCCGGGGAGGCGACGCTCGAGTCGGTCGCGGAGGAGTCGGGTGGCCTGCCTTTTCTGCTGGGGGAGCTCTGCCGTCACGCGCGCGCCCACGGGCCGCGGCGGGTCCGCGCGGCCGACGTGACCTCGGATCGGCTGGCGCGGCTCGCGGGCGACGAGCGCGCGCTGCTCGAGCTGCTCAGCGTCGCCGGTCGGCCGCTCTCGACCCGCTGGCTCGCCGAGGCGGAGGGGGGCTTCGACGAGGCGCTGGCGGACGGGCTCCGGCGCGATCGCTGGCTGCAGATCGCCGCGCTGCCGGACGGCCACGCCGTCGCGCCGTACCACGACCGGCTCGCCGAGGCGGTGCGCGCGGGCATGTCGGCGGGGCGCCGGCGCGCCCTCCACGGGCGGCTCGCCGATCTGCTCGCTCCGCAGCCGGACGCCGAGCCGGAGGCGGTCGCGGTGCACTTCGAGCGGGCCGGGCGCGAGGCGGAGGCGGCGCGCTTCGTGACCCGCGCCGCCGACCGCGCCGCCTCCGCCCTCGCCTGGGACCGCGCGGTGCGCCTCTATCGCCGCGCCCTCGAGCTCCCGGGGGGCGAGCGTCGGCGGCTCCAGATCGCGCTCGGCGACGCGCTCGCGGGGGCGGGTCGCGGCGCGGAGGCCGCCGACGTCTACCGGCTCGCCGGCCGCGGCGCGGAGGGTGAGCTGAGCCTCGAGCTCGAGCGGCGGGTCGCCGATCAGCTCCTGCGCGCCGGGCACCTCGACGCGGGCTTCCGCGCGCTCGACGCGGTGCTGCGCTCGATCGGGATGGAGCTGCAGCGGAGCCCGCGCGCCGCCATCGCCTCGCTGCTCTGGCACCGGGCCCGCCTCGAGCTCCGGGGGCTGGGCTTCGAGCCGCGGGAGGCGCCGGCCTGCGATCCGACGGCGCTCCGGGAGATCGACGTGCTCTTCAGCGCCGGCATCGGGCTCAGCTTCGTCGACAGCGTGCGCGGCGCGGACTTCCTCGCGCGCAGCCTGCGCCGGGCGCTCGAGGTGGGCGAGCCCACCCGAGTCGCGCGCTCGCTCGCCTACGAGGCCTGCTTCGTCAGCAACCGCGGGATCGGCGCCCAGGCGAAGGCCGAGGCCCGGCTCGCCTCCGCCCGGGCCATCGCCCGGGAGCGCGACGACGAGTACCTGCGCGCCCTCTGCCTCGGCGCGGAGTGCATCGTGCTCTTCCACGGCGCGGAGTGGTCGCGCAGCGCCGCCGCGGCCGAGCGGGGCGAGGCGCTGTTCTCCGCGCAGCCGATCGGGCTGCAGCGCGAGGTCTCGAGCGTGCGCTTCTTCTGGGCGGTGACCCAGGCGCTGCTCGGCCGCTTCGACGCGCTCGGCGCGCGGCTCCCCGATCTCGTGCGCAACGCCCGCGAGCGCGGCGACATCTTCAGCCTGGTCAACCTCCGCTCCGGCTTCCCGAACCTCCTCTGGCTGGCTCGCGGCGACCTGCCCCGGGCCCGGCGGGAGGCCGCCGAGGCGATGCGGGACTGGCCGCAGTCGGGCTTCCACGTGCAGCACTTCTGTGACCTCTACGCGCGCGTCGGCCACGAGCTCTACGCCGGCGAGGCCGAGCAGGCGCTGGCGGTGACCCGCGCGCACTGGCGCGACTACGAGCGCTCGCTGCTCTCGCGCATCCAGTTCATCCGGGCGACCTGCGTCGATCTCCGCGCCCGCGCCTTCCTCGCCGCGGCGACCGCGCGGAGCTGGCGCCGCGCCGCGCGTCTGCGGGAGGTGCGGCGGGCCGCCAAGGCGCTCCGGGCCGAAGGGGTCGAGTGGGCGCGCGCGATGGCCGCCGCCCTCGACGCCGGCGCGACCCGGCTGCGCGATCCCGCGGCCGCGGTCTTCCTCTACGCCGAGGCGGCGGCCTCGTTCGAGCGCGCGCGTCTGCCGGTGCACGCCCTCGTCGCCCGCCGCGCCGCCGCGCTCGCCGGCGGCCGCGATCCGAGCCCTCACGAGGACGGGCTCCGCGCCCTCGGCGTCACCGAGCCGGCGGCCTACTGTCGGATGCTCGCGCCGGAGTAGTCACAGCGCGCGCAGGAAGGCCTCGAGATCGGCCAGCGCGTCTTCGCTCAGCGACGAGGTCACGCCGTGTCGATCGTCCGGGTTGCGGTCGAGCAGTACGGCGCGGAGCGTCGGGGCGGAGCCGTCGTGCAGGTAGGGTGCGCTGCGCCAGAGGCCGCGGAGCGAGGGCGTGTCGAGGCCGGGGAGCGGGCCGCCGAGTCGACCGCCGCTCGCCGGGCCGAGGGTGCCGACGTCGTGAAGGATCGGCGCGCCGTCCACGAACGCGCTGTCGGTGTAGTCCGGCCCGGCGTGGCAGGCGTCGCAGCCGGCGGCGCGGAAGACCGCCTCCCCCCGGGCCACCGTCGCCGCGTCGGCGGTCTCCGGGCTCTCGCCGTGCGCGCTCAGGCTCACTACGTAGGCGGCGAGCGCGTCGAGCTCGGCCGAGCGCCCCGCCTTCGGCGCGCCCAGCGGATCCGCCTCGAGGAGCGCGTCGTCGAGGAAGCCCTCGCCGCCCTGCGCCGACCGGATGTCGTGTTCGAAGTCCTGCACCTCGTCGAAGTTCGCGCTCCAGTGCAGCGGCGCCGCCCCCGCCCGGCCGCGCAGCGAGATCGTGTCCCGCACCCCCTCGCCCCGCTGGGTGAAGTCCCAGCTGAGCCCGTCGCTCTCGCCGTCGAGGTGGCACGACGCGCAGGACAGGTAGCTGGTGCGGCTCATGCGGGGGTCGCGGCTACGGAAGAAGAGGCGCTTGCCCTCGAGCACCTCGGGCGCGAGCGGCTCGGTGGCGGTGGTCGGGATCTCGCCCACCAGCGGCGGCTCGCGCGACAGCGACGAGACGTCGTAGACGCGCACGCTGCGCGACAGAAAGGCGTGCACGTAGAGAGTCCGCCCGTCGGGGGAGAGCGCCAGGCCCTGCGGCGCCTCGCCGACGCCGTCGATGCTGGCCACGCTGAAGAAGTCGAAGCCGTCGACCACGACCACGACCTGCGCGCCCATCATCGCGAGGAAGAGCCGGTCCCCGAGCGGCGAGAAGACCCCGGCCGAGGCGCGGTCGAGGTCGTCGAAGGAGTGGCGGAAGCTATCCCGGGCGAGGGCGTCGGGCGCGCCGATCAGGACCTCGCCGAGCGCGGCCCGGGCGGTGGTCTGGCTGGTGAGGTCCTCGCCGGTGCGGAAGCGGCCGGTGACCACGTTCGCCTTGAGCGCGGGGATCACGACCCGGCCGCCGTCGGGGCTCGGGGCGAGCGCGTCGAGGAAGCCGAGCACCCCGCTGTTGTCGGTGTCGCTGTCGAGGCCCTCCTGCCGCGGCATCAGGGTCTCGCCGGTGAGCGCGAGCGCGCCCGGATCGGACGCGTCGACGGTGTAGACGTGCGCGCCCTCGAGGGTGGAGCGCCAGCGGGTCGCGATCAGCGCGCCCTCGGCGTTCATCGCCATGCCGCGCGGCTCCGGGCCGACCTCGACCCGGCTCCGCTCGCTCCCCTCGAGGTCGAGCGCGACGATCACCCCGGTGCGGAGCGCGACGAAGAAGCCGCCGCCCCGAGGGTCGGCGAGGATCGACCAGGGCTCGCTGCCCCGGTCGAGCGCGACCACCCGGCGCGGCGCGCCGTCCGTCGACAGGAGGTGCACGGTCGCGTCCCCCTGACAGGCCACCGCGAGCACGTCGTCGCTCACCGCGAGGCTGCGCGGACGCGCGCCGACCTCGACCTCGCGCTCGAGCGCGGGAGGGTCGGTGGAGAAGATCGCGATCCGGTCCGCGTCCGGGCTCACCACCCAGCCGCGCGTGTCGCTCACGTGGATCGGGCTCGCGCGGGTCGGCCGCGGCTCCGACGGGCGGAAGACCACCGTCACCGCGTGCGTCGCCTCGGCCCGCATCGCCCCCCGCAGCACGGTGACCCCGAGCACCCGCGGCCCCACCACCTCGAAGACGCGGCAGATCTCCGCCCCCTCCTCGACGTCGCCGCCGCCCAGGGTCCAGCGCGCCTCCCCCGGCGGGGCGAAGCGCGCCGCGAAGCACGCCTCCTCCCCCACGAACGCGTGCGCCGGCCCCTCGATCCGTACCGACAGCCGCGCGCCCGCGTCGTCGCCGCCCGCCGCCCCCGGGCCACACCCGAGCAGCAGGGCGAGCGACGCCGCGATCTTCGGTCCTGCCTGTCGCGCGAGCCCGAGCACGGCTACTCGGCGCAGGCGACGGTGGTGAAGGTCGCGCGGAAGGTGGACGTCGTCGGGTTTCCGTTCAGGTCGGTCACCCCGCCCGCCGGCACCGTCAGCGTGTAGGTCGTCGCCGGCGAGAGCGGCCGCGTGGGCCAGAGGCTGACCACGCCCTCCTGCCCGGAGAGGTGCGCCTCGACGATCCGCCCGCTCTCCGCCTCGCGCAGGATCACCGAGCCCCGCCAGACGCTGTTCATCTCCACGAACTCGTCGAAGGTCAGCCCCACCCGGGTCGAGAGCGGCTGGTCGGTCGCGCCGTCGGTCGGCACCACCATGTTCACCGTGGGGCCGCGGCGGTCGACCGCCTCGAACACCGGCACGATCGCGCTCGCCTGCCCGTCGACCGCGTCGTCGTCGACGCTCACCAGCGCCACGTTGCCGAAGGGCGTCACCGTGTCGAGGTCGCCGGTCAGCTCGAAGCGCATGAGCAGCTCGGGCGCGCTCGGGTCGGTCACGTCGATGGCCGCGCCGTAGTCGCTGAGCCCGACGTAGGCGACGCCCTCCTTGAGGAACACGTAGCCGCCGTCGCCGTCGGGGGCGTCGAAGTCGCCGGCGAACGTCGGGTTCGTCGGGTCGCGCACGTCGAAGATGGCGAGCCCGCCGCCGATGCCGATGCGCGGGTGGTAGGCGTAGCCGCCGCTCACGTGGCCGAAGTACGCGGGCAGGGGGAGCGGCCGATCGAATCGATCCGTCTCGCCGTTGCTGATCGACCAGCGCCCCCCGGGGATCGCGCGGGGCGCGCTCGGGTCCCGCACGTCGACCACCGCGGCGACGCTGCCCTCGCTCGAGAACGCGTAGAGCAGGTTGCCGATCACGATCACCTGGCCGATCCGGAACTCGGGCACCGCGCTCCAGCGCCCCACCACGCTCGGCGCCGTCGGATCGGTCGCGTCGACGACGAAGATGCCGTTGTCGGACGCGCCGACGTAGAGGTAGGGCGCCTGCCAGAAGACGCTCATGACCACGTGGCGATAGGAGTCCGGGTAGCGCACGCCCTCGAGCGCGAGGTCGAAGGCCATCGACGGCGCGGTCACGTCGGTCACGTCCCAGAACTGCACGCCGCCGAGCGAGGCCACCGCGATCCAGCGGCCGCCGATGCGCGACAGGCCGGTGGAGTGGGTCTCGCGGATCTGCTCGTCGAGCACGTTGGCGACCAGCTCGGGGGCGCAAGGCGTCGAGACGTCCCACACCGCCACCCCGCCGCGCCCGCGCTCGTGCGCCCAGGGGCGGACGAGGTAGCCGTCGAGGAAGAAGCCGGTGTTGTGGTGGCCCTCGTCGGTCTCGCCGACCGGGAGGTAGGCGCAGGGGGCGCCGAGCTGATCGGCGGTGAAGGCGGTCGACGGCGCGCCGGGCCCGGTGGGCGGGTCGAAGGCGTCGGGCGCGGGGAGGTCGCCGGGGTCGGGCGCGAGCCCGCCGTCCCCCGCGAGGTGGCAGCCGGTGATCGGCGGCCCCGCATCGGGCTCGGTCGGCCCGGCGTCGACGCGCCCCGCGTCGGGCTCGCCCGCGTCCAGCTCGTCCGAGCCGCCGCACCCGGGCGCGGTGACGCAGAGGAGGAGGGAGAGCCAGGCGGCGCGTCGCACCGGTCGAGGGTAGCCGTCCGGTCGATGGGGGTCATCCTCTCCCGCCGACGACGAGGGGGTCAGGTGAGGTCGCGGATCACGATCGGCTCGTCGAGCGCGGCGCGGAAGGTCGGGCCGGCGCCGCGGTCGCGGTAGCCGGAGCCGGCGCTCGACACCCGCTCGACCGTGGCCTCGAGCGAGACGGAGTCGCCCTGGAGGAGGAAGGCCTCCCGGTACGCGATGGGTTTGTCCGTGCGGAGGCGCTCGACCGCCTCGGCGAGCTCCGGGGGCACCGGGCTGAGGAGCTGGCCGTCCCGCGGATCCTCGACCAGCGCGAGCCGGGCGTAGGCGAGCGGGACCTCGAGCCGCTCGCCTTCGTGCGACAGCGAGAGCGTGTCCGGGCCGTAGAGGCCGCTGGAGAGCACGTCGTAGAGGGTCTCGGTGACGTTGTTGGAGGTGTCGCCGCTGCGGGAGCGCTGGGCCATGAGGCGCCACGCGATCAGGGCGGCCGATCGGCCGCTGACGGGGCTGCGTGTCGTCTGGGGGGAGGTGACCTCGCAGCGGAGCTCGACGCGCGTCGGGCCTTCGACGGTGGAGAGGTCGCGGATGCGACGGCGGAAGACGCGGTCGAGGAAGCCCACGTCCGGAGGTTTACCAGAGGCGGGGGAGGGGGGTCTCCGGGGGGGCGATCGAGCTCGATCGGTCCGGGAGGCGTCCGGGGGCGACGGGCGCGGCGGCGACGGCGGCAGCGGCAGCGGCAGCGGGTGCGGCGGCGGCAGCGGCAGCGGGAGCGGCAGCGGGCGCGGCAGCGGGGCCGGCGGCGGCAGCGGGAGCGGCAGCGGCAGCGGGTCCGGAAGCGGGTGCGGCGGCGGGAGCGAGGGCGGCGGCGGGAGCGAGGGCGGCGGCCGGCTCGCCTACCTACTCCTCTTCGCCTCCCACCTCCCCTCTCCCCTGCAATCTGCGTCGACGACGAGCACATCCGGCTCGGCCCGGTCTCGGGGGCCCACGCGGGGAGAGGCGCCTCCTCATTTGGGGAGGTGCCTCCCAGTTCGGGGATGTGCCCTTCCGGGATGCGCCCCCTCATTCCGGGGATGCGCCCCCTCATTCCGGAGATGCGCCCCCTCATTCCGGAGATGCGCCCCCTCATTCCGGAGATGCGCCCCCTGATTCCGGGGATGCGCCCCCTGATTCCGGAGATGCGCCCCCTGATTCCGGAGATGCGCCCCCTCATTCCGGAGATGCGCCCCCTCGGGGGGCGTATCCCGCGATCGAGGGGGCGCGTGCGGCAAATTGGGGGGCGCGCGTCGGCGAGCGGGGGGCGGGGGCAGACGGAGCGGGGGGCGCGGGTCTCGGACGTCGTCGAGCATCGGGGGCGGATTCGTCCCGATCCGAGGAGCTCCGAGCTAACGCAGCCGTCGCGCTCCATCCTCGCCCCGCGGGCAAGGGCACGGGCATGGGCACGGGCACGGGCACGGGCACGGGCGAGCCCAGGGCGACGACGGGGAGAGCGAGGGCGCTGCGCGCGCGGCGATGGGCGACGGTCGGCGCGGCTCCATGCCACCGCCTCGGGGCCCGAGGAGCTCCGAATAAACGCAGCCGTCGCGCTCCATCCTCTCCGCGCGGGCAAGGGCACGGGCATGGGCATGGGCATGGGCACGGGCGAGCCCAGGGCGACGACGGGGAGAGCGAGGGCGCTGCGCGCGCCCGGCGGAGGAGTCACGCCTGAATGACAGGCGACGGTCGGCGGGCCGGCATCCCGCCGCCCTCAGTCCAGCTTCGCGTTGCGCCAACAGACAGCCGCCGAACGGCCGGCAACCGCGCGACCGGCGGCGAGTCCCCATCCCGCCGCCCCGGTCCATCTTTGCGTCTTCGCGTCTTTGCGAGAGATAAAAAGACAGCCGCCGAGCCGCAGAGGGCAGCGCAACCGGCGGCGAGCCGCCATCCCGCTGCCCTCTGCGGCTCTGCGCCTCTGCGAGAGATTAATAGACAGCCGCCGAGCCGCCGGACCTCCGCGCGACCGGCGGCGAGCTGCCATCCCGTCGCCCCCTCCAGGTACGGCTTCAGAGGATGTTGGCGGCGAGCTCGGCGAGCTCGGAGCGCTCGCCTTTGCGGAGCGTGATGTGGCCGGCGATCGTCTGGCCGCGGAGGCGGTTGACGGTGTGAACCAGGCCGTTGCTCGTCGCGTCCATGTACGGGTTGTCGATCTGGTAGGGGTCGCCGGTCAGCACGATCTTCGTGCCCTCGCCCGCGCGCGACACGATGGTCTTCACCTCGTGCGTCGTCAGGTTCTGGGCCTCGTCGACGATGAGGAACTGGTCGGGGATCGAGCGGCCGCGGATGTAGGTCAGCGGCTCCACCTCGAGCATGCCGAGGTGCAGCATCTCCTCGTAGCTCCGGCCGTTGCGGCGGTCCTCGCTGGTCAGGCCCATCAGCAGCTCGAGGTTGTCGAAGATCGGCTGCATCCAGGGCTGCAGCTTCTCCTCGATGTCGCCGGGCAGGTAGCCGATGTCGCGGCCGAGCGGGAAGATCGGGCGGGAGACCAGCACCCGCTGGTAGACCTTCTCCTCGTGGGCCTTGTGCAGCGCCGCGGCGAGCGCGAGCAGGGTCTTGCCGGTGCCCGCCTTGCCGACGATGGTCACCAGCTTGATGCGGTCGTCGAGCAGCAGGTTGAGCGCGTAGCTCTGCTCGCGGTTGCGAGCGCCGATGCCCCAGACGCGGTCGCGCTTGGTCGGCAGCTTGGTGACCCGCTGGCCGTTCGGCTCCACCCGGCCCATCGCGCCGTGGCTCGGGTTGGCGCGGTCGACCAGCTGCACGAAGGCGTTCGGCTTGGCCTCCTCCGGCGGGGCCATCTCGCCCTCGCGGTAGAAGGCGTCGACCTGATCGCCGTCGACCTCCACCTCGAAGACGCCGGTGTAGAGCTCGTCGAGCCGGGTGCGGTCGTGCTCGTAGTCCGCCGCCACCAGCCCGAGCGCGTCGGCGCGGATGCGGAGGTTCACGTCCTTGCTGACGAGGATGGTCGGGGTGTCGTCCCCCTGATCCTTCACGTCGAGCGCGACGGCGATGATGCGGGAGTCGACCTCGTGGCCCACGCTCGTCATCGCGGTCGGCAGCCGCCGCTCGCTGAACGCGACCCGCAGGTGGCCGCCCTCGGGCAGGTCCACGCCCTCCGCCAGGTTCCCCTGGGCGCGCAGCTCGTCGAGCATCCGGCTGACGCCGCGGGCCGAGCGGCCGAGCTCGTTCATGTCGCGTTTGAACTTGTCGATCTCCTCGATCACGTAGATCGGCAGGACGACGGTGTTGTCTTCGAACGCGTAGAGGGCGCCGGGATCGTGGAGGAGGACGTTCGTGTCGAGGACGAAATTCTTTTGCACGCTGCTCCCCGGGCACCTCGACCCGACCGGGAATGAGTCGGTAACGGTGCCGTGAGTATCAGGGGTGACTCGGCGTGCCGCCGGACGCCCCCCAGTGGGTAGCCGTGGCGTGCAACGCGCTCGAATGCAAGCAAAGGCGTGCGCGAGCGCGGGGCCCCGCGCCCCGGAGGTAGACGCGCGCCCCGGCCAAGCCAGCGGGATGGTTGCGAAAGCGGGCACGCCGGGCGCGCCTTCGACCGCGCCCTCATCCGGGTTAGGGTGAGATCGTGAGGTGGGCACACGCGCTGTCGTTTCTGGCGCTCGCGGCCTGCGGCTCGACCGAAGAGCCGGCCCCCGCCGCGCCGGCGCCGGCCCCCGAGGAGGCGGCCCCCGAAGAGACGGCGCAGGCCGAGTCCCCGCCCGACGAGCCCGAGCCGCCGCCGCCGCGCGCCGCCATCCGGATCCCGGTGGCGCTCGAGCGGGAGCTCGACGCGGCGGTGCACGCGACCCTCGAGGCGGGCGGCGCGCCCGGCGCGGTGGTGGTCCTCGGGCGGCGCGACGGGGTGCTCTTCGAGCGCGCCTACGGCCGCCGCGCGGTCGACCCGGAGCCGCGGCCGATGACCCGCGACACGATCTTCGACCTCGCGTCGCTCACCAAGGCGGTGGCCACCGCGACCAGCGTGTGGACGCTGATCGAGGCGGGGCGGCTGGCCCTCGACGACCCGGCGGCGGCCCACGTGCCCGGCCTCGACCGGCGGATCACGGTGCGGCACCTGCTGCAGCACACCTCGGGGCTGCCGGCGGTGAACCCGCTGCGCGACTACGAGGGCACCCGCGAGGAGGCGATCGCGGCCATCGCCGCGCTCCCGCTCGAGCACCCGCCCGGCGCGCGGGTGCGCTACAGCGACCTCGGCTACGTGCTGCTCGGGGAGGTGGTGCGGGGCGCGAGCGGGCGGCCCCTCGACGCCTACGCGGCCGAGGCCGTCTTCGGGCCCCTCGGCATGACCGAGACCCGCTTCCGGCCGCCGGAGGCGTGGCGCCCGCGCGTCGCCCCGACCGAGCGCGCCGAGCGGCGCGGCGGCGCGCTGATCCACGGGGTGGTGCACGACCCGCGGGCCTGGCGGCTCGGCGGCGTCGCCGGCAACGCGGGGCTCTTCTCCACCGCCGCGGATCTGAGCCGGTTCGCCCGGGCGATGCTGGGCGTCGATCCCGTGCTGCGCGCGGAGACGGTGGCCGCGATGACCGCGCCGGTTCGGCTGCCGGGCGGCGCGCGCACCCTCGGCTGGGACGTCGGACGGCGCGGGCTCTCGGCGCGGGCCTACGGGCACGGCGGCTACACCGGCACCTCGCTGTGGATCGATCCCGAGCGCGACGTCTTCGTGCTCCTGCTCTCGAACCGGGTGCACCCGGACGGGGAGGGCGACGTGCAGCCCCTCGTCCGGGCGCTCGGGCCGCTCGCCGCCCGGGCGGCCGAAGAGGCGCTGCCCGCGCCGGGGCCGATCGAGGCGGGCATCGACGTGCTCGAGGCCGAGGGCTTCGCGCGCCTCGAGGGCGCGACGATCGCGCTCCTCACCCACGACGCGGCCCGGGCCCGGGACGGCCGCCGCACGCTGGACGTCTTGCACGCCTCGCCGGTCGAGGTGGCCCGGGTCTGGGCGCCCGAGCACGGCCTCGACGTGGACCGCGAGGGGCACGTGGCCGACGGAGTCGACCGGCGCACCGGGCTGACCGTGCACGGTCTCTTCGGCCGGACGCGCGCGCCGACCGACGCGATGCTCGAGGGCGTCGACGCGGTGGTGATCGACCTCCAGGACGTCGGCGTGCGCTTCTACACCTACGCCTCGACGGTGCGGCGGGTGCTCGAGGCGGCGAAGGCGCGCGGCCTGCGGGTGGTGATCCTCGACCGGCCGGATCCGCTCGGGGGCGGGCCGCCGCGGGGCCCGGTCTCCGAGGAGGCGCTCGCCTCGTTCGTGAACCACCACCCGCTGCCGACCGTGCACGGGCTGACCCTCGGCGAGCTCGCGACGCTGCTGAACGTGGAGCGGGAGATCGACGCCGACCTCGAGGTGGTGGAGCTGCGCGGCTGGTCGCGGGCGCCGTGGGCGGAGACCGGCCTGCGCTGGGTCCCGCCGTCGCCCAACCTGCGCAGCCCCGCGCAGGTGCAGCTCTATCCCGCGCTCGCCCTGCTCGAGCCGACCAACGTCAGCGTCGGCCGCGGCACCGACGCGCCCTTCGAGCGGCTCGGGGCGCCGTGGGTCGACGCGCGCCTCGCCGAGCTCGAGATCCCGGGCGTCGCGCTGGAGGCCGACTCCTTCGTGCCGCGCTCCAGCCGTCATCGCGGCGTGCGATGCCGCGGCGTCCGCGTCCGGGTGGTCGAGCCGGCGCGCTACGACCCGGTCCGCACCGGCCTCGCGCTCGCGCGGGCGCTGCACCGCCTCTACCCGGAGCGCTTCGAGACCGCGCGCCTCGAGCGGCTGATCGGGCACCGCGGCGTGACCCGGGGGCTGCTCGAGGGGGTCACGCTCGACGCGCTCGAGGCCGGCTGGACGCCCGACCTCCAGCGCTTCGGCGAGACGCGCGCGCGCTACCTCCGATACCGGCGCTCCAACCCGCGTTAGGGCCGGTGAACCTGGAGCAGGCTCTGCTCGCCCGGCACCCCGATGCGGAGCGGGAAGCCGTAGACCCCGGTGCCGCGGTGCACGTAGAGGCGATCCTCGCCGCGGGCCCAGAGGCCGTGATCCGGGATCGAGGTGAAGCCGCTGACGAAGGTCCAGGGGAGCCCGAGGCTCACCAGCCCGAGCTGGCCGCCGTGGGTGTGGCCGGCGAGCACGAGGTCGCCGTCGCCCTCGGGCACGTGCTTGAACGCCCCCGGGTCGTGGAGCAGCACGACCCGCAGGTGATCGGGGCGGCGCGGAAAGCGCTCCGAGAGCGCGCGCAGGTGCTCGGCCCGGCGGCGGAAGTGGAAGTCGGCGCCGACGATCTGCACCGGCCCGATCGGGGTCTCCGCCACCGCCTCCTCGTCGACGAGCAGGGTGATGCCGTGGGCGGCGAGCGCGCGCCGGACGATGTGCGGCGCCTCGTGGTCGTGGTTGCCGAAGCAGGCGAAGACCTTGCCGGGCGCGGCGGCGAGAGGCGCGAGGCCGTCCTCGAGGATCTGCGGATCCGCCTGCGACTCCATCGTCATGAAGTCGCCGGTCAGCAGGATCAGATCCGGGTCCCGCTCGACCGCCCGCCGGCAGATGCGCTGGAGGCGCTCCACGCTCATCAGCGGGCCGAGGTGCGGGTCGGTGATCTGCACGATGCGGAGCGGTCGGTCGCCGCCGGCGCCGCCCTTCGGGTAGCGCCGCAGGCCGTCGACCCGCACGCCGTCGAGGGTGACGTCCACCACCTCCTCGCGGGTGTGGAGGGACTGCAGCACGCCGAAGGCGGCGATGACGAAGGGGATCAGCTCGGTCCCGTAGGTGTCGAGGCCCATCGCCACCGGCGAGGCCCAGAAGATCGACAGCAGCGTGCCGGCGGCGAAGAAGAGGCCGGGCACGCTCACCAGCGCCCGCCACCAGAGGGGCCGCATGCGCGCCCGGGCGAGGCTCATGAAGTGCAGATGCACCGTGAGCTGGAGGTAGGCGTAGAGCGGCCAGAGGGCCTCGAACGCGGGGAACATCGCGACCGCGATGGCTCCCTGCACGGCCATCAGGATGCCGGCGAAGGTGGCGAAGAGGCGCCCCCGCAGCGCCCAGGCCGCCGCGACGACGGTGAGCGCCCCCCCGAGGGTGAAGAGGCCGAACGCGAGCATGCGGCCATGGTTCTGAGGCTGGGGCCGCCCCGCCGCAAGGTCACAGATCGACGACGGGCAGGTTCACGCGCTTCTTGTCGGGCTGCTCCCGCGGCACGTTCTCGAGCTTGAGCACGCCGCGCGGGCACATGTGAGCGCACATGCCGCAGCCGACGCAGGACGCGCGGGTGAAGCTCTGGTTGGCCTGCGCGTAGCTGCGGACGTCGATGCCCATCTCGCAGTAGGTGCTGCAGTTGCCGCAGCTGATGCACATGTCCGGCTTCACCGCGATGCGGAAGCGGCCGAGCTTCTGCTGGAGGCCGAGCAGCGCGGCCATCGGGCAGAAGTTGCGGCACCAGACCCGCGCGCCGAAGAGCGGGTAGAAGCCGACCCCGACCACGCCGGCGAGGATCATGCCGACGACCAGGCCGTAGAGCTTCTTCATCGACCACCAGTGCTCGCCGGAGATGGCCTGGTGCAGCGTGCCGCCGAGGTTGGCCGCCGAGTCGAGCACGAGCAGGAAGGTGGAGCCCACCGCGAGGAAGAGGATCGGGTAGATGGCCGCCTTCTCGAACTTCCAGCTCCGGGTCGAGGTGCTGGTCAGGTGGCGCCACGGATCGCCGGCGGTGTTCGCGAGGCCGCCGCAGCCGCAGACCCAGCTGCAGTACCAGCGCTTGCCGAAGAAGTAGGCGGCGAGCGGGGCGACCACGAAGGCGAGCACGATGCTGGTGATCGCGAACATCAGCGGCACCGCGGCGAGCAGGTCCGGGTGCAGCTTGTAGTGATCGAGGGGCCAGATGCTGGCGGCGAAGTACTCGTACTTCCAGCTGTCCCCGCCGCTGACGCCGAAGAAGAGCGGCATCACGAAGGGCAGGGTGAAGGCCAGGGTGCTCTGCACCGCGACGTTGGTGACGATGCGGTACTTGTTGTAGCGGCTGTTGCCGTGGCGGCGCAGGTAGTAGGCGGCGCCGATGCCCATGAACACCGTGTAGAGCGCGGCGTAGAGGAACCACTTGTTGCGCAGGCCGACGGCCTCGGCGACCGGCTGTAGGTGCTCGGTGAAGTAGAGGTCGCAGTAGAAGGCGATCAAGAGCACCGCGATGACGATCGCGAGCCAGTTCTTGCTGCGCCAGCCGCGCCGGAAGGTCGTGTCGAGCCCGTTCTGTCCCTGCAGATCCATCGCGCTATCCCCGCACTTCCGGCGCCGGCATGTGAGACCCGAGCACGCTGTGCGCCGGGCCTGAGAGCTCCGCGTCCGCGGCGCCTGGCGGCAAGACCAGCGGCGGCACGAACTCGGTGTCGAACTCCGCCTCGCCGAGGTGCGCCAGCACGTACGCGAGCGAGCGGTGCTCCTCGATCCAGCGGATGAGGATGGAGTGATCCCAGCGGCGGCCGAGCAGGTTGAAGCCGATCACCCGGTCGTCCTCGACTACGATCCGGGTGGTGCTCCGGACCTCGCCGCGCTCCTCGAAGTACCAGTTCCGCTCGCCCTCGACGTTCATGGAGACGAGCCCGGCGGTCGTGTACTCGATGTCCATCAGCTTTGCCGAGTTGTACCAGACGCCTCGCGCGTACTCGGCGCGGTCGCCGCAGAGGCGTCGCCCGGCGACCCGGCCCTGATCGCGCGCCGTGTACCAGAGCTGCTCGGGGCGCCGGCCGCCGTCGATCCAGCGCACCGCCGCGCAGTCGCCGGCCGCGAAGACGCCGTCGAGGCTCGCGCCGAGGCCCGCGTCGACCACGATCCCGCCGCGCTCGAGCGCGACGCCGCTGTCGGCCAGCCACTCGGTGTTGGGCACCACGCCGATGGCGACCACGCAGAGATCGCAGTCGTAGCGCCCCTGGTCGGTCACCACCGCCTCGAGCGCCCCGTCCCCCTCGAGCGCCTCGACGTTCTCCCCGAGGCGCACGTCGACGCCGTGCTCGCGCATGCGCTCGGCGATCCAGGTCGACTCGGCTGGGTCGAGCGCGATGGGCCAGAACCAGTCCTCGCGGATGAAGAAGCGAGGCGAGAGCCCGGCCGCGACCATCACCTCGACCGCCTCGATGCCGATCAGCCCGCCGCCGACCACCGCCGGCCGGGTGGGCCGCCCGCGCCGCTCGGCCCGGACCGGGCGCGGCAGGTAGGGGGAGCCCTCCTCGCTGCGGTCGTGGTGCGCGTCGGGGTTCGGGGGGCGGCCCCCGTGGCTCGGGCCGCCGTGCACCTCGCGCTCGAGCCACTCGAGGTCCTGCAGGGTGACGAAGTGCCCGACGCCGGGCAGGTCTCCGCCGGGCCAGGGCGACGGACGTGGGCGGCTGCCGCAGGCGATGAGGAGCCGGTCGTACTGCACCGACTCGCCGCCGGCGAGGTAGACGGTGCGGCGCTCGCCGTCGAGGCGGGTCGCGCGGGCGCGGACCCGGCGGAAGCCCATGCGCGCGTAGAGGTCTCGCTCGTGCGGCTCGATGCAGCGGTGGCTCAGCTGGCCGCTCATCACCCACATCAGCGCGGTGCGGCTGAAGAAGTGGTCGCTCTCCTCGCTGATGATCGTGATGTCCCAGCTCGGCTCGCGGTTGCGCACCGTGATCGCGGCCTCGATGCCCGCGACGCCGTTGCCGATGATGACGACTCGCATCGCACCACCCTACGGCCAGACCCCGCCGACCGTTACCCCCCTGTCGAAGATGCCGGCGACCGACGCCCCCGCGATGATCCACCACGCGAGGACCACGAGCAGCAGGCCGAGCCCGCGGAGGGTCAGCCCGCCGGCCCCGGTCAGGGGGCCCTCGAGCCGGAGCTTCGGCGGCGCCTCGCGCCAGGTCTGCATGCGGGCCCCGAGGGCGATCTGCTCCCGCGGCGCGGCCTCCCGGTAGCCGCCGTCGCTCGGGAGCGCGCGCTCCTCCACCCGCACCGTCACGCAGGCGTGGGTGTGCCCGTAGGCGAGGCCGTCGCGCAGGGTCTCCCGCGCCTCCTCGCTCAGCGCGACGTCGGCGTCGGCGTCCTCGTAGCGCAGCGCGCCGTCCTCGATCTCGGCCAGCAGCCAGCCCTGGCGCCGCGGGCCGGCCCGCAGCTCGGCGAGAGAGGACACCGGCGGGATCTCCGGCCGCTCGAACCGCTCCGCCCGGATCTTCGGGAAGAGCTTCAAGCAGATGCCGAAGCCGCGCGCGGCCACCGCGACCATGCCGCCCGCGTAGACCACGCCGAGCGCGGCCTGTCCGATCGCGACCACGCCGACCGCGACCTGCCCGATCGCGATGACGCCGCGCGCCACCTGCCCGATCGCGATCACGCCGCAGGCGAGCTGACCGAACGCGAAGATGCCGGTGGCGAGCTGACCGAAGGCGAACACCCCGGGGCGATCCGGATCGGTCGAGATCCAGTCCATGGCGGGTCAGCGCATCAGCGTGAGGCCGAGCGCGAGGGGCAGGGTGATCCCGACGACCACCACCATGTAGACGATGATCGCGTTGCGGTTGGAGCGCCCGGTCTTGCCGTTGTACTCCACGCCGCAGGAGAGGCAGCGCACGTGGCTCAAGAGCCGCGGGCCGAGCGCGCCGCCCCACCAGGTGAAGCCCACGCTCGAGGCCTCGCGATCCCCGCAGCCGGGGCAGCCCGCCGTCTCCATGCCGCGATGATATCAGCAGTCGGTCGCGTTCCCGAGCGCGGTCGTGCCGTCGCCGCCCACCGAGAGGCCGCCGCAGAGCTCGTTGGCGAGCAGGGCGCCGCCGCTCCCGCTGACCTCGGTGGCCCCGGAGACCCGGGTGAAGGAGAGGCCGCACTCGCTGCCCGACACCGTGACGTCGCCGTCGATGATCGCGCCGCGGATGCGGTTGTTCTGGCCGCTCACGGTGACGTTGCCGACGATCGTCACCTCGCCGCCGGTGACCCCGGCGCCGAAGAGCGCGACGTCGGAGCCGCCGAAGACGAGGTCGCCTTCGTACACGCCCCCGCCGAGCAGCACGATGCGGTCGCTGGCCGACAGGGCGTCGTTGACGGCGTCGATGCCCATCTCCGGCGACAGCTCGACCACCTCGCGCCCGAACGCGTAGCGGATCCGCGCCATCTCCTGCACCTCGCCGGGGCGACCGGAGAGGGCGACCTCGACGAGGTCCTGGGCCGCGATCTCCTGCGCGATGGTGCCGCTCGCCTCGCCGCCGCTCAGCTCGAGGGTGCGGATCCCGGCCTCGCCCTCGGGGAGCGGGAGCACGTAGACCCCGTCGGCGTCGCTCGGCCCGCCGAGGTCGAGGGCGACGTCGCGCACGAGCACGTCGGCCCGCTCGAGCCCGGGCTCGGGCACCGGGACGTCGTTCACGTCGTCGATGGCGGGGTTCACCACCACCACGAAGGTGGTCTCGCCGAGGTCGACCTCGGTCGGCGGGGGCGTGGGCCCGCCTCCGGAGCAGCCGGCGGCGAGGAGGAGGAAGGCGAAGGTCAGTCTGGAGGTCATGGGTGCTCGCATGGAAGAGGGCGTCAGAAGATGACCGGGACCTGGCAGACGAGGCGGCCGGCCGAGGGGGCGCAGGTGAGCCCCATGCAGCAGTCGCTCGAGGTCGTGCAGTCGGCGCCGTCCGGCACGCAGTAGCCGCCGTCCGGGGTGCCGGCGTCCGGCACGCCGCCGTCCGGGAGCGGGGGAGGCGGCGGCGGTCCGCAGCGGAAGGTGTCGCCGTGCAGGACGCAGATCCCGCCGCAGCACTCCGAGGGATCGGTGCACGCGTCTCCGTCCGGCAGGCAGCTGCCCTCCGGCACGCCGGTGCAGCGCTTGGGGAACGGCCCGGCCGCGTCGTCGGGCCGGAGCCGTCGACAGGTCCCCGTGCAGCACTCGCAGTCGGTCTCGCAGAGCTCGCCGCCCGGCAGGCACACGGGCGCCGCGCCGCCGCACTCGGGGTCGCCGAGCTTGCGGCACCGCCGCACGCCCTCGGGGTCGGGCGAGCAGTCGCCCGAGCAGCACTCCGCGTCCGAGGCGCAGACCTCGCCGAACTCGTTGAGCGCGCCGCGCGGCGTGTCGATGGGGCCGCTCGGTCGGCAGCCGCCGATCGGCGCGCAGCGCTTCACGCCCTCGCCGCCGTCCTCGCAGCGGAAGCTGCAGCAGTCGCGCGCGGTGTCGCAGACCTCGAAGGCGGGCCGGCAGTAGCGAGGCGTGTCGCACGCGCCGCCGTCGCCGCAGAGCAGGCCGCAGCACTCCGCGCCGAAGCCGCAGGGCTCGCCGGCCGGGCGGCAGAAGGGCAGCCGGTCGCAGGTGCCCGCGTCGCCGCAGGAGGTGGAGCAGCACTGGTCGTCGGCCATGCAGGGCTCTCCCGCGGTGCGGCACGCCGGGCCGTCTCCTTCGCAGGTGCCGTCGCCCCCGCAGGTGCCGCTGCAGCAGTTGTAGTCCGCGTCGCAGGCCACGCCCGCGCCCCGGCAGCCGCCGCCGCCCACCGCGCAGCTCCCGCCCTCGCAGCGCCCGGAGCAGCACTGCCCCGGGTCGGTGCAGGCCTCGCCGACGGCCACGCAGCTCCCGGCGACGCAGGTGCCGTCGCAGAAGCCCTCGCAGCAGTCGATGGAGTTCGTGCACGCGCCGTCGGCCTCCACGCAGGTGCCGCCCGGCGAGCCGCAGACCCGCAGGGTCCCGCCCGGCGCGGTGGTGCAGATCCCCGAGCAGCACTCGTCGTCGCGGCTGCAGTCCCGCCCGAGGTCCTCGCACGCGGTCGCGCCATCGGGGTCCACCCGGCCGTCTCGGTCCACCCGGCCGTCCCGGTCGACGCGACCGTCGAGGGCCACGCGGGCGTCGAGGCCGACGCTCCCGTCCGGGTCGAGCTCCACCGCGTCGTCGCAGCCGACGGCGAGGAGCGCGGTGAAGGTGAGACAGTGAAGCAGACGGCTCATCGGGATCCCTCCAGCTCCGTCAGGAGCCGCCGCGCGTCGGCGGCGTTCGGGCCGCTCGGGAAGCGGCGAAGATAGGCGCGCAGGTGCCGCCCGGCGGCGGCGCGCAGGCCGCGCTCGTGGGCGAGCCGACCGCGGGCGAAGAGCGCGTTGGCCGCCCACGGGCCAGCGCCGGAAGAGAGGCGCGCGTAGAGGCGATCCGCCCGATCGGGGGAGGAGGACTCGGCGGAGGAGGCGGCGGCGAAGAGGGAGCCAGGATCCCCCGCCCCACGCGGCCGCGACTCCGCCGACACCGAGTCCGACTCCGAAACCGAGTCCGAGTCCGAGTCCGAGTCCGAGTCCGAGTCCGAGTCCGAGTCCGAGTCCGAGTCCGAGTCCGAATCCGAATTCGAGACCGAGTCCGCTGCCGGCCCCGCTGCCAGACCCGGCCCCGCTGCCGCACCCGGCCCCGCTGCCGCACCCGGCCCCGCTGCCGCACCCGGCCCCGCTGCCGCTGCCGCACCCGGCCTCGCTGCCGCTGCCGCCCCCGCTGCCGCACCCGGCCCCGCTGCCGCACCCGGACCCGCTGCCGGCCCCGCCGCCGCCGCCGCGGAATCCCACCGCCCCCCGGCCTCCACAAACCACCGAGTCGCCCCCACCGTCACCCGCACCCGCCCCCGCTCCACCGACACCGCGGTCGTCGCCGCCCGGCTCACCACGAAGGCCGCGTCCCGGCCCGACACCCGCGCCTCGCCCGCCTCCACCTGCACCGGCGGCTGTCCATCGCGCGGCGGCACGTCGACGGTCACCGCGCCGGCCTCCAGCACGATCACCCAGCCGGCCGCGTCCGAGCCCACGCCCGTCAGGCGAGAGCGGGGGGCCACCCGCAGCGCGATCTCACCGAGCCGGGTCCGCGTCTCCGTCTCCCCCGTCTCCACCCGGCTGCTCGTCAGCGCAGCGCCGGTCGGCGAGACCGCATCCGTGTTGGGCCAGAGCCAGACGAGCAGCGCCGCCGCCGCGACCGCCAGGGCCGCCGCCCAGCGCCACGGACGCCGCGGGGGCGGCTCGCCGGCGGGCTCGGACTCCAGCCGCGCGATCACCGCGTCCTCGACCCGCGCCCAGGCCGCGTCGTCGAGGGGCTCGATGGGGAGCTCGCTCATCGCACCCACTCCCGGAGCAGAGGATCGCGCGCGGCCCGCTCCTCGACCGCGCGTCGGGCGCGCCACACCCGGGTCTTGGTCGCCACCAGCGTCGCGTCGGTGAGCGCGGCGACCTCGCGGAGCGAGCGGCCGTCCACCACGTGCAGCGCGTAGGCGATGCGCATCTCGGGCGAGAGGCGGTCGAGCACCGCGTAGAGCCGCCGCGCGACCTCGCGGAGCTCCACCGTGCGCGCCGGATCGTCGCCGTCCACCGGCTCGGCCACCGCCTCGAGCCGGGCCGGGGTGCCGCGCTTGCGGCGGAGGTGACGGGCGGCGACCCGGGTCGTGATCCGGTCGACCCAGGTCGACAGCTGGGCCTCGCCCCGGAACCGCGGGAGCGAGCGGAAGATCTCGAGGAAGGCCTCCTGGGCCAGGTCCTCCATCTCGCGGTTGGTGCCGAGGATCCGGTAGAGCACGACGTGGACTCGCGATCGGTGGGCGCGGAAGAGCGCGCGCTGCGCCTCCGCGTCGCCGGCCGCGCAGCGGCGGGCCAGCGATCGGTCCGCCGCACGAGCCGCGTCCGCTCCCATCGCCTTCACCGTGTCCGGCGCCCCCGCTCAGGTGGCAGGAAAATCACAACCCTCGAACATCATGAGGGTTTTTAGAGCACGAATTCCACGGCCAGGGCCACCCGGGGGGCCGCGGGGCTCACGTCGAGGAGGGGCTCGCCGCGCACCCGGTAGCGCTGGCGCACGAGGAACGCGTCGACCCCGAGCGCGACCCCGAGCCGCACCCGCTCGGTCGGCCAGATCCCGAGCGAGACCTCGGCGAGCGCCGCCGGCAGGAAGCGGCCCACCTCGACGCTGCGACTCGAGCTGCGACTCGAGCTGCGACTCGAAGGGGCGAGCGTGACCCCCAGCCAGCCGAGGCCGGCGGAGACGCCCACCCGGAGGCCGAGGTCGAGCCAGCGCTCGGGCGTGGCGCGCCCCTCGAGGGTCAGCGCCAGCCCCGTCTCCGTCCAGCGCCCGCGCGCCGCCGGCGCGTCCACGCCCACCCCGAAGCCGGAGGACAGCTCGAGCCCGACGCCGAGGTGCCCGCCGAGGAAGAACACCGCCCCCGTGATCCCGGCGCGCAGCTCCGCGAGGTCCGGCGAGGTCGCCGCGAAGCGAGGCCCGATCCGCGCGCCCACCACGAGCCTGGTCTCCGGCGGCGCGGCCGGGGCCGGCGCCTCGGCGGGCTCGTCCCGAGGCGGCGGATGCGCGACCTCGGGATCGAGCGCGGTCCGCCGCAGCCAGGTCTTGAGGCTCAGCGCCACCGCCGTCGCGCTGGCCGCGTCGTAAGGGGGCGGGGTGACCGGCCGCGCGATCGCGGCCCCGGTCCGGGCCTCGTAGATCCAGAGCTCGCCGCCCTCGATCCAGCTGACCGCCGCCGCGCCCGTCTCCTCGGCCACCCTCGCGCCCCGGGCCGCGCCTCGCCCGTCGACCGCCGCGGCCACCCGGACCTCCGTGCCCCAGGGCTCGAGGGCCACCCGCACCGCGGCCGTCAGCGCCGGATCCGGGGCGACCAGGACGAGCGTCTCGGCCCGCGCCAGCCCCGGGATCATCAGCGACGAGGCGAGCGCGGCGCAGATGGAGAGCGTGCGCAACACGGCGTCGCCGCGCATTAGCTCGAATGCACGAGCGGTGGCAATCGGCGGGCCGCCTCAGAAGATCTCGAAGCGGCAGTCCGCGTCGCAGCCGTCGCCGGGGGTGGTGTTGCCGTCGTCGCACTGCTCGCCGAGGTCGGTCTGGACCACGCCGTCGCCGCAGCGGCCGCCGACGTCCATGCAGCCGGGGGCGCAGGCGCTCGGGCCGCCGCCGAGGTTGAGGCCGTCGTCGCAGACCTCGCCGAACTCGCTCTGCACCACGCCGTCGCCGCAGTAGGGCGTCAACGTGCAGTCCGCGGCGCACCCGTCGTACGTCGCGCCGTTCATCTCACCCTCGTCGCACGCCTCGTCCGAGGCGACGACGCCGTCGCCGCAGGTCGAGCGGCAGGTCGAGGGCGCCCGGTCGAAGTTGGTGAGCGTCAGGCGGTACTGCGAGCGCGTGGTGTGACGCTCGGCCTGGAAGACCACCGCCTCGTAGATGCCGCCGACCCGGAGGTCGAGCGGCGCGAGGCACCCGCCGGCGTTCATCGTCGGGTCGGCGGAGGCGCAGTCGGCGAGCGTGATCGAGCCGTCCTGGCGGCCGTGCACGCCGCCGATGTCGACCGCGAGCCGCCCGTTGATGAACACCCAGACGTCGTCGTCGCCCGAGAACGCGAGCGTCTCGGTGCCCTCGTAGGCGAACCAGAAGCGGACCTCGCTGGTGAAGAAGAAGTTCTGCGGCCCCGAGCCCGCGCCGTCTCCGTCGAGGACCTCGAGGCCCTCGGTGGGGAAGCCGGCCGGCGCCGAGCCGTCGATCGGGGTCGAGAGCGGGTAGAAGCTCGGGCTGTCGAAGCGGTAGGCGCCGCCCGCGATGGCGTCGAGGGTCATGCCCTGCACCACCGTGCGGTTGTAGTCGGCGTCGGACGTGTACCAGAGCGCGAAGCTCGCGTCGCTCGTGATCCGGACCGCGCTCGCGCTCCGCTGCGGGATGCCGGCGGCGGACAGATCGGTGAGCACCATGCCGCGCTCGGCGCCGTTGTAGCACTGGAAGTCGGGGTGACCGAAGGGGGCGCTCGCGCCCGGCGCGCCGGCCTGGGGGCGCGTCACGAGCGAGCCGTTCCCGTCCTGACACGCGGGGATGAAGTCGCGCACCACCACCGGCAGGGTCACCGAGGGCGGGTCCGGGAGCGGGACCTCCTCGCAGGCATAGCCGGGCTCGATCTCGCAGGTCGAGGAGCAGCCGTCGCCGTCGAGCACGTTGCCGTCGTCGCACTGCTCGGGGGCGAAGATCACCTCGTCGCCGCACACCGCCGCGCAGGTGCCGCCGCTGCAGTCGGGCTCGCGGGTGCAGAAGGGCGTGCACCCGTCGCCGATCAGCAGGTTGGCGTCGTCGCAGTCCTCGGTGCCCTCGGTCACGCCGTCGCCGCAGTCGGTCGCGCGGCACGGGGCGCCGGGGGTGGGGCAGGCGAAGCCCTCCTCGAGCTGACACCCGGGGCTGCACCCGTCGCCGGCGTCGGTGTTGCCGTCGTCGCATCCCTCGAAGCCGGCCACGAGCCCGTCACCGCAGGCCGCCGCGGCGCACGCCGCGCCCACGACCGGGCAGACCCAGCCGGGCTCGCGCTGGCAGTCTGCGTCGCAGCCGTCGCCCGCGGTGGTGTTCCGGTCGTCGCAGGTCTCGTCGCCCTCGATGCGCGCGTTCCCGCACGTCACCACCCGCACGCAGGCGCGCCCCGGGGCGCCGCAGGCGTAGTCCTCCTCGACGCGGCCGCAGTCGGCCGCGCAGCCGTCGCCGCCCTCCGCGTTGCCGTCGTCGCAGACCTCGCCGGGATCGAGCGCGCCGTCGCCGCAGGCGCCTCCGCCGCCACCTCCGTCGCGGCCGCCGCCGCCGTCGAGGCCGCCGCCGCCGTCCCCGAGCGCCGCGTCCGCGCCCCCGTCGGTGTCGAAGCCGTCGTCGAAGTCGCAGCCCAAGAGCAGGAACGCCACACACAGCAAGCGCAAGGTCATGGCGCAAGTCTAGCTCGACCCGCGGCCGGTTTCCGTGTCGGCTTCGTGTGACCATCGCGGGGAGACGCAGGTCGCCTTTCGCGTTATCCTGGCCGGCCGATGGACGACGAGACGGTTCGCTCCCTGCACGCCGCGCTGGCCGCCGGCCCCGACAACGACGCCCTCCGGCTCGTGCTCGTCGACGCGCACCTCGGCCGGGGCGAGCCGGAGGAGGCCGCGGCGCTGGTGCGGGGGCGCGCGCTCGATGGCCTCGCGCCGGACCGTCGGGTCATCGCCGCCCGCGCGCTCCTCGCGGCCGGCGAGGCGGCGGAGGCGCTCGAGGCCGCCGCGGGGGACACGCCCGAGCTGCAGCTGGTCCGCGCCCGGGCGCTGCTCTCGCTCGACCGGCGCGACGAGGCCGGCGCGCTCTACCGGCGGGCGGTGGAGACGAACGCGACCCTCGAGGACAAGGCGCTCGAGGCCGAGCTGTCGGCCCGGGTGGTCGAGGCCGAGGCGGGGCGACCGAAGCTCCGGGTGATCAGCAACGACGACACCGACGACGCCGAGGTCACGCGGCTGCTCGCGCCCGACGAGGCGCCGGTCACCTTCGACGACGTCGGCGGGCTCGACGCGGTCAAGAAGCAGATCCGCAAGAAGATCGTCCTGCCGTTCCTCAAGCCGTCGCTCTTCGAGCGCTACAAGAAGAAGGTCGGCGGCGGCATCCTCCTCTACGGCCCGCCCGGCTGCGGCAAGACCCTGCTCGCCCGCGCGACCGCCGGCGAGTGCGACGCCACCTTCTTCAACGTCGCCATCAGCGACGTGCTCGACATGTGGATCGGCGAGTCGGAGCGGAAGCTGCACGCCATCTTCGAGAAGGCCCGGCAGTCGGCGCCGGCGGTGCTCTTCTTCGACGAGCTCGAGGCGCTGGCCGGCAAGCGCGCCAACACCCGCGAGGGCACCGCGAGCAAGCTGGTCAGCCTCTTCCTCTCGGAGATGGACGGCTTCGCCCAGAACAACCGCGGCGTCCTGGTGCTCGGGGCCACCAACACGCCCTGGTCCATCGACTCCGCGTTCCGCCGCCCCGGCCGCTTCGACCGCGTCGTCTTCGTGCCCCCGCCGGACCGGGCGGCGCGCGAGCGCATCCTCGCCCTCCAGCTGGAGGGGCGCCCGGCCACCGGCATCGATCTGGCGGCGCTCGCCAAGCCGACGCGCTCGTTCAGCGGCGCCGACCTCGCGCACCTGGTGGAGGCGGCGACCGACGAGGCCATCGAGGACGCGCTCGAGTCGGGCGACGAGGTCCCGATCTCCAGCCCGCACCTCCAGCGCGCGCTGAAGGAGGTCCGGCCGACCACCCTCGAGTGGCTCACGACCGCCCGCAACTACGCGCGCTACGCCAACGAGGGCGGTCACTACGACGAGGTGCTCGCGTTCCTCGCCAAGCACGGGAAGCGGTGATGGAGCGGACCTACCGACTCGCCGACGAGCCCGAGCCGACCCGCCTGGAGCGCTTCGTGGTCGAGCCGTTCTGGCCGCTCCTGGCGCTGATGCTGGGCGGCGGCTGGCTCGCCTGGCCGTGGTTCGTGTTCAACGGCTTCGCGCTCGGCAGCCCGACCCGCCGCAAGGAGGCGTGGATCGCGGGGGGCGCGTTCGCCGGCAGCGTGCTCTACGCGCTCGCCGTCGTCGGGATGGTGGCCGGCGAGCTCATCTCGTTCCAGGTCGCGCGCTACCTCATCATCGTGATGGTCGTGGTCAAGCTCGCCGGGGCCTACTGGATCCACAGCCTGCAGGGGCGCACCTTCCCGCTCTTCGAGCACTTCGGGGGCGTCGTGCGCAGCGGCCGGGTCGTGGTCGGCGTGGGCTTCTTGATCCGCGTCTTCATCATCGCCGAGCTCCCGTCGCTCTGGCGGCTGGTGCTCACATGATCGAGGGCGGACACCGATCGGAGGCGCTCTACGCGCACGCGCTCCGGATGCTGGAGCTCGGCCACCCCAGCGGGGCGGTGGAGCCGCTGCGGGAGCTGCTCGCCTCGGAGCCGGAGCACGCGGACGCCCACGCGCTCCTCGCCCTGGTCCTGCGTGATCTCCGGCGGGTGCACGCGGCCGCCTACGAGGCGGAGCAGGCGGTCGCGCTCGCGCCGCTCGAGGCCTTCCCGCACCGCGCGCTGGGGCTCGTGCGCCTCGCTCAGCGCCAGCTCGCGGCCGCCGACGAGCACCTCACCCAGGCGCTCGCGCTCGCGCCGGACGACGCCAGCAACCACGTCGCGCTCGCGGCGCTCCGCCAGTTCCAGGGCCGGATCGCGGACGCGCGGGCGCTGCTCGAGGAGGGCCTCGAGCGGGAGCCCGAGTACCTCGATCTCCACGTGGCCCTCGGCGAGCTGGCCCTCGACGCGGGGGCGCACGCGGAGGCGGCGCGCTGGGCGGACGAGGCGCTGGAGCGCGCCCCCGATCATCGCGCCGCGCTCGTGCTGAAGGGCTCGGTGCTGCTCCGCCGCGGCGAGGTCGCCGAGGCTCGCGAGCACGCGCTCTGGGCGCTCCGGCAGCGCGCCGACGACCCGGGCGCGCTCTACCTCCTCGCCGGCGTGAAGGCGCGCGAGAGCCTGACGCTCGGCCTCTGGTGGCGCTGGAACGTGTGGATGACCGAGCTGGGCCAGACGCGCTCCATCGTCCTCCTGCTCGCCAGCTACGTCGCGTACCGGATCCTGACGCTCGCGCTCGAAGACCTCGCGCTGCCCTGGCTCGCCACCGTGGCCGACGTCGTCTGGCTCGCCCTCTGCGCCTACACGTGGATCGGCCCCGCCCGCTTCCGCCGCGCGCTCGAGAAAGAGCTCCGCGGCGTCGAGCTGGACGACGAGTTCTGAGTTTTTTGGAGGGTTTGGTGCAAACCCTCCCCCCATTGGGCAAAGCGCCAATGGGGCCCCACCTCCCGACTCCGTCGGCGCGTCGCGCTTCGCGCTCGCGCCGCGACCCCAGCGACGGGGCGCTGGGGGCCTTGCGGCTCGCGCTCGCGCTGCGCGCTCGCTGGCCGCCCGCTGCCGCGGGATCGAACACAGGTGGTTGTGGGTGCGGCGACCTCGCTGCGCTCGTCGCCTGCCGTCGTCTCGGGTCATGTCGTGGAGGCGGGCGGGGGTGCCCCGGCGCCATTGTTTGCCACCTCTCGAGTTGTTGACTCGGGCAGGGGCGGGTCCGCCCCCGCCCGGGGGTCAGAGCGTGAGGGAGTAGACGAAGGAGGCGCGGGGGTGGCGGCGGTGGCGCTCGACGACGACCTCCTGGGGGACGACGTCGCCGTCGACGTAGCGGTTGGCGAGCTCCTCGGCGGCGGCGCGATCGGCGGTGGCCTTGATGCCCATCACCCGGGTCATCAGCTCGTTCACCGCCTGCGGGTAGGCCTCGTAGTCGAGGTCGAACGCGCCGGTGTCCTCGCCGTTCGCGGCCGTCGCCTCCGGATCCCAGCGCAGCACGCCGCGGTCCATGAGGAAGCCGACCTGCACGGCGGCGAGCTGGCTGTAGGCCTTCCGCTGGCCGCTCGGCGTGTACATGCCGCGCGAGACGTGGCCGAGCGCCCAGACCATGCCGTCGAGGTAGACCTGCCGCGCCTGGGCGTCGGTGAGCACACCCTCCTCGCGCAGCATCTCGACGAAGTAGAGCGCGCCGCTCTGCGCCTTGAGCTCCTCGAGCATCGACGACAGCCCGCCGCCGAACGCCTCGGTGTCGGTCTGCCCGTTCACCCGGTACTCGTGGCTCGGGCCGAGGTTGTGGGTGGCCTCGTGCAGGATGGTCGAGAGCAAAGCCGGCGTGGTGTCGTCGGTGTAGGACTGCATCGCCGCCTCGGTGAAGAGGCTCGCGGCCACCTCGCGTCGGCGCGCCAGGCTGTCGGGGTCGGTGTAGAGGTTGGTCATCGCGACCGTGCGGCCGCGGCCCTCCTCGGCGACCGGGCCCCAGTTGGGCAGGCTCTGCCCGATGGTGGCGCCGAACGGGTCGCGGTCGTCGCCCGCGTTGAGCACGATGTCGATGAAGTCGGGGAGGTGGAAGCTGACGTCGCGCGGCTCGTAGGCCTCGGAGAGCGAGGCGAGCGAGCGCTCCATCTGCTGCTGCAGCGGGGTCAGCCGGTCCTGCCACTCGAGCGAGCCCTGGTTGATGCGCGCGAAGGTGAGGTGGAAGCCCGCCTTGTGGCTGCAGGGATCCCAGTAGACCTCGTCCGGGCCGACGCGCACGTACCAGCGGCTGTTGCGCACGTTCATCGACGCCCAGGCCTCGTTCGCCGGGTCCCAGTCGTCGTCGAGGAAGGACTGCGCGGCCGCGCGGAGGTAGCGCCGGAGCGGCTCCTCCTCCGGGTCGGTCATCGCCTCGGCCGCCGCGCGCAGCTCGGTCGCGATCGGCTGGACGTGGGCGGCGTACGCCTCGTGATAGGGCACCGCGACCAGCTCGCCCTCGCGCTCCCGGACCACGGTGAAGGGCTCGAGCAGCGCCGAGGCGTTCTCGCGCCCCTCGAGCGCCTGGCAGAAGTCGTCCTGCGCCTGCAGGGCCGTCGGGTACACGTCGACCGGCTGGTCGGGCGCGCCCTCGATCGCGCTGCACGCCTCCTCGTTCTCGGTCTCCGGCGCCCGGCAGCGGGGGCCCCAGTTGCGGCGGAAGAGGCTGCGGCTCGCCGGGTCGTCGGCCACCCGGTCGGCGAGCGCCGTCATGCCGACCTGCTCGGCGTAGAGCGCGTCGATCATCGCCGCGACCCGCACCATGTGCCCGGCGAAGGCCCGGTGCGCCTCCGCCATCTCGGCGAGGTCGGTCTCGACGATGGTGGGCGCGATCGAGTCGAGCTCGGTGAACACGAGCCGCTGCCGCTCGTCCCCGGGGGACGCGCTCGCCGCCTCCACGATCGCGGCGTAGGCGCGGTCGAAGGCCGGGGTGAAGGCGTCGCCGTCGACCCACGCGCCCTCGGACGGATAGAAGCGCAGGCTGCGGACCTCGGCCGGGTCGACCGCGCCGTCGCCGTCGTCGTCCGCGGCCCAGAAGAGCGGCAGGTCGAGGCGCACCGCCAGCTGGTTGAAGCGCAGCCGGGGCAGCCGGTCGTAGCGCGCCTCCGCGGCGGGCGTGTCGGGGGTCGGGGTGGTGCTCGCGCTCCCGCCGCAGGCGATCAGGAGGCAGGAGAGGCCGTGGATGAGGTGTCGGGCTCGCATGGCGGCGAGACCCTAGCAGCGGGGGCGTCGGCCCGCGATGGCTCCTCGAGCGAGTAGCCCATCAGCGGGAAGTACGGGCCCAGGCGCGCCTCGATCCGGCGCCGATCCCCGTCGCTCAGCTCCGACTGCCACGCGTTGGTGCGCTCGAGGGAGTAGCTGTCCTCGGGGTAGTCGGCCCGCGCCGCTCCGGCGGAGAACAGGACCGCGCGCATCCCGGCCGCGGGGTCCGCGGCGATGTCCTCGACCTTGAGCTCGAGGTAGCGCCGGCTCGACAGGTCGTAGTCGCCGGCTCGGAACCGGGCCCAGCGCACGTAGTACGGCTCCAGCATGTCGATCGCCGGATCGATGGAGTCGAAGTCCCACTGCTTGCGGAGCGAATGGGCCACGCCGCGGGGATCGCGCTTGATGTGCACCACCAGCGCGTCCGGGTAGAGCTCCCACAAGAACGGCATCGAGAGCAGGTTGAGAGGGGTCTTCTCGCACCAGAAGCTCTTGCCCCGCTCCCTGGCGGCGGCCGCGAAGAGCCCGTCGATCAGCTGCCGGCAGAGCGCGAGGAGCGGCTCCCGGTCGGGGAAGAATCGGCCGATGGTCCGGCGGTGGCGCTTCTGCTGGGAGGGCCAGTGCTGGGCGTGGGTGCCCGTCCATCGATCGCACGGGACGTTCTCGTCGAAGTCGATGGCGACGAGCTGACTCATCATCTCGTTGAGCAGCCGATACCAGCGCGCTTCGCCGAAGTGCTGATCGAGGTACCAGTTCTTGAAGACGGTCTCGGTGCGCCCGGTGAGGGTGTGGCGCATGAGCTCGTCGAGCTGCTTCACCGCCTGATCCGCGTGATAGAAGGTGTAGCGGTCGGTCAGGCACGCCACGAGGTCCTCGAGGCCGCCGGGATCGACGATGAAGCGCGCCTCGGTGGGCACCGCCCAGATCTCGGGGTGCTTTCCGAGCAGCCAGGCGAGCCGGGTCGTGCCCGAGCGCCCGGTGCCGGCCACGAAGATCCGGCCCTTCATGCCGTGTTCGTCGGGGGTGTACACGCCAGGGGGTACGGCGGCCGCGCCGCGCGCTGAAGCCGCTACTCGTGATCGATGACGAACTCGTCGAGCTGCACGACGTCCTCTGCGGGCTCGGCCTCGGCTTGGTCGTGGGCTTGGTCGTCGGCTTGGTCGGGCTCCGCCAACTCCTCCGTGGCTGCGACCTCCGCCTCGACCTCGGCTCGAGGGGCGGCGGCCTGGGGCGCCTGGGCGGGCTGTCCCCAGCCGAGCACGTAGTAGCCGATGCCGAGCCCGGCCCCGGTCATGAGCAGCACCACGGCCACGCCCGCGATCCAGGCGCCCGCGCCGGCCTTCTTCGGGGGCAGGGGAGGGGGCGCGGTGCCGCGGGGCAGGTCGGCGAGGCCGCCGACGTCCGGGACCTCCTCGAGGTCGTCCACCACCGCGTCGAGCTGCATCGTCGCGCCGCCCGTGGCGACCGGCTTCTTGCGCTGCCCCCCTTCGGTCATGTCCCCACTGTATCAGATGCGACTGCGCGCGGCTGCTCTCGTGCTACCTCCAGCGCGTGCCGCTGCCGGACGCCGAGGTGTCGATCGACGAGGCCCGCGCGGCGGCCCTCATCGCCGCCGCCTTCCCGCGGCTCTCCGGCCGGCCGGTCCGCGCGCTCGGCTCGGGGTACGACAACGCGGCGTTCCTGGTCGATGAGCGGATCGTGTTCCGGTTCCCGCGCCGGCGCGCGGCGGTCTTCTTCCTCGAGCGCGAGCTGGCGGTGTTGCCGTCCCTCGCGCTGCCGGTCGCCACGCCGAAGCCGCGCTTCGCGAGCCCGCCGCGGGACGGCTTCCCGTTCCCGTTCGCCGGCTACCCGCTGCTCGAGGGCGCGCCGGCCGGGGTGATCGCCGCCGAGGCGCAGCCCGGGATCGCGGAGGCGCTCGGCGAGACCCTGCGCGCGCTGCACGGGCTGTCGCTCGACGTCGACGGGGCGCCGGCCGAGGGGCTCGACAAGACCGACCGGGCGCGCGCGCTGCGTCGGCTGCGGCTCCGGCTGCGCCGCATGGAGCGGCAGGGGAGGGTGCGCGGCGGCGGGCGCATCTTCGAGCTCGCCGGGCGGCTCGCCGAGGGGCCCGACGCCGTCGACGCGCGGTGGGTGCACGGGGACCTGTACCCGAAGCACCTGCTGCTCGACGAGGGCGGCCGGCTGAGCGGCGTCATCGACTGGGGCGACGTGCACGTCGGGGATCCGGCGATCGACCTCGCCATCGCCTACGGCGCCTTCGATCCGCCGGCCCGGGCCCGGCTCTTCGCGGCCCTCGGGCCGGTCGACGAGGCCGCCCACCGGCGCGCGCGCTTCTTCGCCCTGTGGTACGGCGTGGTCCTGGGGGACTTCGGCGCGGCCGAGGGCATGGACGATCTCGTCGCGATCGGGCGGGAGTGGCTCCGGCGCCGGCTCTCCGAGGAGGAGGACACATGAGTCTCGCGAAGAAGCTGCAGATCAAGGCCGGACACCGGGCGCTCGCGCTGAAGAAGCCGAAGGACCTGGACCTCGCGCTCCCGGAGGGCGCCGCGCTCTCCACGCGCGGCAAGGGGCCATTCGACGTGGTGCTCGGCTTCGCGAAGGACGCGGCCCAGGTGGCGGAGCTCTTCCCGAAGCTGCGCGACGCGGTCGCCGAGGGCGGCGTGCTCTGGATGGCCTACCCGAAGAAGAGCTCGGGGGTGAAGACGGACCTCGGCCGCGGCCAGGGCTGGGAGCTCCTCGCCGCCGAGGGCTGGGCGCCGGTGAGCCAGGTCGCCGTCGACGCCACCTGGTCCGCGCTCCGCTTCCGGCACGCCCCGGATCTGATCGCCGAGCGAAAGGCCCGCGGCTTCACCGCCTGAGCGGCGTCACGCGAACAGGACCCCGTGCAGGGTGGAGACCGCGGCCGCGATGTCGGCGTCGGCGATGACCATCTGCAGGTTGATGCTGCCCGACGCGTAGCTGATCATCTCGACGTTCACTCCCGCGCCGCTGATCGCGCCGAGCACCTCCGCCCCGAGGCCCTTGCGGCTCGAGAGGTGCTGGCCGACGACCGCGAGGATGGTGTGGCCGCCGGTGATCGTGCACTCGCCGAGCTGCTCGAGCTCCGGCCGCGCGCCGCGAAGCGCCTCGGCGTCGTTCGCGGTGAGGGAGACGCTGACCTCGGAGGTGGTGACCACGTCGATCACGACCTCGTGGCGGGCGAGGATCTCGAAGACGCGGGCCAGGAAGCCGGACTCGCCGAACATGCGCGTCGAGCTCACCTTCAGCACCGCCTGCCGCTCCTTGTAGGCGATCGAGGTGACCCGGGCCGGGTTCTCGGGCCCCATCTCCTGGATGACGGTGCCGGGGTGCTCGGGGCGGTTGGTGTTGAGCACCCGCACCGGGATCTTGGCCTCGATGGCCGGCAGGAGCGTCGACGGGTGCAGCACCCGGCTGCCGAAGTAGGCGAGCTCGGCGGCCTCGTCGAAGCGCATGTGGGGGATGTTCCGCGCGCCCGAGACCACGCTCGGGTCGGCGGTCATCACGCCGTCGGTGTCGGTCCAGATCTGCGCCTCCTCGGCGCCGAGGGCCGCCGCGAGCAGGGTGCAGGTCAGGTCGCTGCCGTTCCGGCCGACGGTGGTGATCTCGCCGCTCGCGTTCTTGCCGACGAAGCCGGTCACGATCGGGACCCGGCCCTTCGGCAGGGCGCCGACCTTGGCGCGGGCGTTCTCCTCCCAGCCGGCGATCGGGCGCGCGCGACCGAAGCGCGAGTCGGTGACGAAGCCGAGGTCCCAGACGTCGTGCGCGTCGGCCGGTAGCCCCTCGCGGGTGAAGAAGTCGGCGATGCAGCGCACGCTCATGCGCTCGCCGAAGCTCGAGATGTAGTCGAGGCTGCGGGGGCTCAGCTCCTTCACCAGCGAGATGCCGCGGAGCAGATCCCGGATCTCGCCGAAGAGCGGCTCGAGCAGCGCGTCCGGGCAGCCGAGGCTGGCGGCGATGGCGCGCTGCCGGTCGATCACCGGCGCCGGATCCCATTCGCCCGACGCCGCGCGCTTCGCCGCGCCGACCAGCGCGTCGGTCACCCCCTTGTGGGCCGACGACACCACGACCACGCGGTCCCCCGCGGCGCGGGCGCGCACGATGGCGAGCACCTTCTCGATCTGCGCCCGGTCCGCGACCGAGCTGCCCCCGAATTTCATGACGCGCACGCCGCCCTCATAGCACCGGCCGCGCGCCGGTGGGAGGCGCGTCGATTTCCTTCACGGAACCGCGCCCGGTCGGCCACGCAGGGAGTGAACGTCGCCGGTCGACGCGCCCGAGAGCCTCGTGACTCCCCAGGAGCCACGCGCGCCGAGTGAGCGTATCCCGGTGGTCGCGACGCGTCTTTCATCAATTGAAAGCGATCGGTCAGTTACGTTTGATCGAGACGCGGCGCGCCGGGGGCGGACGCCGTGGCAAGGGGTGGCACAGCACTGTGGATGGTCGTTCTGTGTCGTGTTTTGTTGGGTGAGATGGATGTTGGTGGAGTTGGCAAGGCTCGTGCAAAGCGCTTCGGTTGCGACACGGGTCGAAGGGAAACTGGAAAGGTAGAATCGATGAAGATGGCTTCGAACAGACATGCATGGTTGGCGCTCCTCGCCGTGGTCACCGTCCCGCTCCTCGGCGGCGCTCGGGAGTGCAACCCCGAGCCCGAGCCGCCCGGCTGCGTGTGCGCGGACATCTACGCCCCGGTCTGCGGCGTCGATGGCGTGACCTATGGGAACCGCTGCGAGGCGGACTGCGCCGGCGTCCCGATCGCGCACGAGGGCGAGTGCCGCCCCGAGCCGCAGCTCTGCTTCGGTGACGACGAGTGCGGCGCCGGCGAGCGCTGCAACCACGACGAGTGTCACAGCGGCTGTCCGGCCGGCGAGGTCTGCCCGGCCGTCTGCTACGGGATCTGCGAGCCCGAGCCGCCGCGCCCCGGGTGCTGGACCGACGACCAGTGCGGCGCTGGCGCCCACTGCGTCTTCGACGGCTGCCCCGAGTGCCCCGAGGGCATGGCCTGCCCGGCCATCGCCTGCGAGGGCGTGTGCGAGCCCGACCCGGAGCCGTGGTGCTTCACCGACGAAGACTGCGGCGCGGGAGAGATCTGCCTCTACGACATGGACCCCTACTGCCCCGAGGGTGAGCCCTGCGCCTACTGGGCGCCGGCCACCGGGATCTGCGTGCCGGTGCCGGGCCCGAGCGAGTGCCGCTCCGACGCCGACTGCGGGCCGGACGAGGAGTGCGCCTTCGACGCCGGGGAGCCGTGCCCGCCGGGGGCGATGTGCGAGGTGCCGGGCGGCCCGATGAGCGGCGTCTGCGTGCCGCGTCACGAGCCGGGCGGCTGCGTCTCGGACGGGGACTGCGCGCCGGGCGACTACTGCCACCACGAGATCTGCGACGAGACCGGCGCCCCGGGCGATGGCGTCTGCCTGCCGCGCATGGCCTGCCTGCCGGTGGCCTGCGAGATCTACTGCGAGTACGGCCACGAGCTCGACGCGCACGGCTGCCCGCTCTGCAGCTGCGCTCCACCCCCGTCGGACCCGCCGCCCGGCATGTGCCCGCCGCTCGCGTGCGACATCGATTGCGTGCTCGCCCGCGACCCGAGCGGCTGCGAGATCTGCGAGTGCGCGGCGCGCTGACGGATTTCGATCTCCATCTCACCTCATCACACCCACAGGCGGGGCTCGCCCATCTCTCCGGGCGGGCCCCGCCGCCTTTCCGTCGCCGCCGCTCCGCTGGTCGAGGGCCCGAGGTGGCCTTACCCTCTCCGGCATGGCGAAGCGTGCGAAGACCCTCCTCGGCCTGTTCGGCCAGTACGTGAAGCTGCGCTGGACGCAGACCCACCCCCGCACCCGGCTGTTCGCGTTCGCGGTGCTCGTGCTCGGCACCCTCACCGCGCTGCAGCTCGGGGCGTGCTGGCTCGGCGGCTGCCCCTCGTCGGCGTCGCCGTGCTCCGGCGCGGCCCAGCAGACCGAGCCGTGCCCTTACTCGAGCCGAGCGCCGGCGGAGGCCACGCCCGAGCCGGCGGCCGACGTCGCCGACGTTCCGCCCTGCCACCGCTGACATCGCTGCGGACGGGCGGCGCTCGACGGCGGCCCGGGTGGGTGCCACATCTCCGAACACGTGCAGACCTCCGACGCCGCCGACGCGCTCTGCGCCGCGCACCCGCACGCCCGGGCCCACGGGACCTGCGCGCGCTGCGGCGACAACGTCTGCGAGCGATGCCTCGACCCGGCCGCGCGAGGTGAAGCCGCCGGCGCCTGCGCCGCCTGCCGCCGCAAGACCGGCAAGGATCGCATCGAGGCCTGGCAGGGCGGGGTCGCGCTCGTCGTCGGGGGCATCGCCGCCCAGCTCGCCGGCGCGGCCGCGTTCGTCGCCGGCGCGGTCTGGATGGTCGCGAGCGGCCAGGGCACCGACCCGGTCACGATCCAGGCGGAGCTGCTCGGCTCGTTCTGGGTGCTCGGGCCCTCGATCTTCCTCACCGGCCTCACCATGTTCCTGGTCGGGGTCGGCACCCCGTGGCTGGCCAAGGCGCGCCTGAAGACCGCCCTCGGGCTCCGCGGGGCTCCCTGGCCGGTGTTCATCGCGGCGCCGCTCGGCATCCTCGCCCTCGGGCCCACCAGCGACCTCGCGCGCACCCTGATGCAGGAGCTGGCGCCCGGCTGGACCTTCGGGAGCCTCGAGGCCCTCAACGAGGTGGCGCGCTCGGCGCCGCTCTGGGCCATCGTGCCCGCGATGGCGTTCGTGCCCGGCATCGCCGAGGAGACGCTCTTCCGGGGCATGTTCCAGCGCAGCATCGCGGCCCCGCGGCTCGCCCTGGTGCTCTCGGCGGTGCTCTTCGCCGCCTATCACATGGACCCGCACCACGTGGCGGCCGTGCTGCCGCTCGGCTTCTACCTCGCGTGGCTGGGGTACCGGACGAACAGCCTCTACGTGCCCGTCGTCGCGCACATCGCCAACAACGCCGCCGCCGTGCTCGGCTCGCGCTACCTGCCCGCCGAGCAGCCCAGCGTGCTCGAGGAGTGGTGGTACGTGCCGATCGGCTGGGCGATCGCCGCCGGCTGCGTCGGCGTCGTCGTGTGGGCCACGCGCCGGTCCATGCACGCCGAGGCCCCGGCGCTCCAGCCCGCGCTCGCGCGCGATTGAGGGTGGCCGCGCCGGGCTCCGGGCCTTAGCTCCGGCCCATGCGACGACTCGCCTTCGCCCTCCTCCTCGCCGGCTGCGGCGGCTCCAGCGCGACGACGCCGGCCGCGAGCGCCTCCCCCGGGGCCGCCTCACCCGCGGCAGAGGCCGAGGATCCGCGCCTCGAGGTCGTGGCCGAGTCCGACCGCCAGTGGACCGGGGTCGCGGTCACCGAGGGCGGGCGGGTGTTCGTGAGCTACCCGCGCTGGTCCGACGACGTGCCGGTGTCGGTCGCGCGGATCGAGGACGGCGCGCCGCGGCCGTTCCCGGACGAGGCCTGGAACGCCTGGAGCGAAGGCGAGCCGGTGGCCGAGCGCTGGGTGGCGGTGCAGTCCGTGGTCGCCGACGGGGCCGGCCGCGTGTGGGTGCTCGACACGGGCAACCCGCGCTTCGGTGGGGTCATCGAGGGGGCCCCGAAGCTGGTCGCGTTCGATCCCGAGTCCGGCGCCGAGCTGACCCGGATCGCGTTCGCGGCGCCCGCGATCACCGCGAGCTCCTACCTCAACGACGTGCGCTTCGACGTCGACGCGCGGCGCGCGTACCTGACCGACTCCGGCGACGGCGCCCTCGTGGTGGTCGACCTCGAGACCGGCGCGGCGCGGCGGCTGCTCGACGGGCACGACTCGACCCAGGCCGAGCCCGACCTGACCCTGCGCATCGACGGCGAGCCGTGGCTTCGCGACGGGGAGCCGCCCCGGATCCACGCCGACGGCATCGCGCTCGACGCCCGGGGAGGCGTCCTCTACTACCAGTGCCTCACCGGCCGGCGGCTCTTCCGGGTGCCGGTCGCGGCGCTCGCGGAGGGTGACGAGGCGGCGGCGGCGGCGATCGAGGTCGTGGCCAGCGCGGGGCCGGCGGACGGGCTGCTCTTCGGCCCCGACCGTCGGGTGTGGATCACCAGCCTGGAGGCGGGCGCGCTCCTGGCGCTCGATCCGGCGAGCGGCGCGACCGAGACGCTGGTCCGCGATCCGCGCCTCGCCTGGCCGGACAGCCTGGCCGCCGCGCCCGACGGCTCGGTCTACGTCACCACCTCGCAGATTCATCGCACGCCCGACCCGCCGGCCCCCTACCGGTTGCTGCGGTTCCGCCCCTGAGCCCATAGTCCGCGCATGTTCACCGGCATCGTCGAGGAGATCGGCCGCGTGGCCGCCATCGAGAAGCGGGACGCGCTCGTGCGCCTCACCACCGAGGGCGCCGTCGTCCAGCACCGCGCCCAGATCGGCGACAGCATCGCCGTCAACGGGGTCTGCCTGACCGTGGTCGCCATCGAGGACGCCCGCCTGAGCTTCGAGGCGGTGCCCGAGACGCTGCGGCGCACCAACCTCGGGCAGCTCGAGGTCGGCTCCCCGGTGAACCTCGAGCGCGCGGCCACCGCGGAGCGGCCGATGGGCGGGCACTACGTGCAGGGGCACGTGGACGCGACGATCACGGTGCGCGCGGTCGCCCCGGACGGCGACGCCAGGGAGATGTGGTTCGACGCGCCCGAGGCGCTGCTGAAGTACGTGGTGCCCAAGGGCTACGTGACGGTGGACGGCGCGTCGCTGACCGTGGTGGAGACCGACGCGGCCGGCTTCAGCGTGACCCTCGTCCCGCACACCCAGGACCACGTGGTGTTCGGCGCCGCGTCGCCCGGCTACGTCGCGAACTTCGAGGTCGACGTCATGGCCAAGTACGTCGAGCGGGTCGTCGGGCCCCGGCTCGACGCGCTCGAGCGCCGGCTCGCTGCCCTCGGCGGGTGACATGGCACGGCTCGTGTTACTGGAAACCCAGGGGGGTCCCGTCGACTCACCCTGGCACACCCATGCTCTCACGACGCCTCGCCCTCTCCGCCCTCCTCCTCCTCGCCGGCTGCGGTCGGTCCTCCCTCGACCGGCCGCCGATCACGTGCGGTGACGGGGTCGTCGACCCCGGAGAGGAGTGCGACGACGGCAACCGCGTCGACTTCGACGGCTGCGACAGCGCCTGCCGCGTGGAGTCGGTCACCTGCGGCAACGGCGCGATCGAGCCGCCGGAGGAGTGCGACGACGGCAACCGCGTCGGGGGCGACGGCTGCGGGCCGACCTGCCGGCTCGAGCCGAGCGCGTGCGGCGACGGCACGCTCGACCCCGGCGAGGAGTGCGACGACGGCAACAACTTCGCCGGCGACGGCTGCGACCCGTTCTGCGCCGTGGAGATGATCGGCGACTGCGGCAACGGCGCGATCGAGCCCGGCGAGGAGTGCGACGACGGCAACACGGTCGACGGCGACGGCTGCAGCGCGTTCTGCCGCATCGAGAGCGAGTGCGGGAACTTCTTCCTCGAGCCCGGCGAGGAGTGCGACGACGGCAACCTCCTCGCGGGCGACGGCTGCGACCCCTTCTGTCGGCGGGAGGCGCCGGTCACCTGCGGCAACGGCGCGATCGAGCCCGGCGAGGAGTGTGACGACGGCAACACGATCCCGGGCGACGGCTGCGACGAGCGCTGCCGCCGGGAGGCCCCCGCCTTCTGCGGCAACGGGCGGGTCGACGTCGGCGAGGAGTGCGACGACGGCAACAACTTCCCCGGCGACGGGTGCGACCCGTTCTGCCGCGTCGAGGCGCCGGTCACCTGCGGCAACGGCGCGATCGAGCCCGGCGAGGAGTGCGACGACGGCAACACGATCCCCGGCGACGGCTGCGACGCGCGCTGCCGGATCGAGGCGCCTCCGACCTGCGGCGACGGGAGCGTCGACCCGGGCGAGGAGTGCGACGACGGCAACACCCGCCCCGGCGACGGCTGCGACGACCGGTGCCGGATCGAGGCGCCGCCGGTCTGCGGCAACGGCGCCGTCGAGGTCGGCGAGGAGTGTGACGACGGCAACACCACGCCCGGCGACGGCTGCGACGAGCGGTGCCGACGCGAGCCCCCGCCGCGCTGCGGCAACGGCGTGCTCGATCCCGGCGAGGGCTGCGACGACGGCAACACCACCTCCGGCGACGGCTGCTCGGCGACCTGCCAGCGCGAGCCCCGCTGCGGGGACGGCCGGGTGGATCCCGGCGAGGAGTGCGACGACGGCAACGTGACGCCGGGCGACGGCTGCGACGCGATGTGCCGGGCGGAGATCCCCGCGTTCTGCGGCGACGGGAGCGTCGATCCGGGCGAGGAGTGCGACGACGGCAACATGCGCGACGGGGACGGCTGCGACGGCCTCTGCCGGATCGAGCGCTGCGAGCCCGACCTCGTGCTCGGCGCGCTGCCGGTCGGGGTGACGGTGACCCGGACCGTCGATCCCTCGCTCGAGGACGACGACCAGGCCGGCTGCGGCATGGGCAACGACGTGGTGCTCGCCTTCTCGCTGCCGGTCGCGGGCGACGTGGAGCTCGAGGTGCTGCAGCTCGGCGATCATCGCTACGGCCTCTACGAGGACGTCGGCTCGTTCACCTGCACCGCCGCGCCGGTCCGCTGCTGGGATCCCGGCGGCGCCTCGAGCGGGCAGACGGTCTTCCGGATGCGCGGCCCGGGGCGCTACTTCCTCGTGGTGGAGGAGGACGCCGCCGGCCGGGGCGGCCCCGCGAACGTCGCGCTGACCCTGCTCGGCGCCCCGCCGGCGCGGTGCGGGGACGGCGCGCTCGACATGGGCGAGGTCTGCGACGACGGCAACACGGTCAGCGGCGACGGCTGCCGCGGCGACTGCCTGAGCGACGAGACCTGCGGCAACGGCAGCCTCGACGTCGCCACCGGCGAGGTGTGCGACGACGGCAACACGGTCAGCGGCGACGGCTGCAGCGGCGACTGCCGGAGCGCCGAGGTCTGCGGCAACGGGACGCTCGACGCGGGCGAGGTGTGCGACGACGGCAACCGCCGGAGCGGCGACGGCTGCAGCGCGGACTGCCAGAGCGACGAGACCTGCGGCAACGGCACGGTCGACGGCGCGGTGGGCGAGGACTGCGACGACGGCAACACGGTCCCGGGCGACGGCTGCGACGGCATGTGCCGCGCCGAGGTCGGCATGTGCCTGGTGGACGAGGATCTCGGGGCGCTGCGCCGCGGGATCCCGGTGAGCCGCACCCTGGACGTCGCCAGCGCCGGCGACATGTGGGACACCGACTGCGCGACCATGGGCCCGGAGCGCGTGCTCGCCTTCAACCTCCCGCGCCCCGGCAACGTGACCGTGCGCATGAGCCAGCGCGGCCACCACAACATCGGCATCTACCAGGAGGGCCAGGTCACCGATCGCTGCGTGGCCCGCGCCGGCATCTGCGGCAGCACCAGCCCGGACGGGCCGCTCGGCATCCGCTTCCTGCGTCGCCCCGCCGGCCGCTACTTCGCCATCGTCGAGGCCAACGGCGCGGCGCGGGCGGGCAGCGTGGACCTCTCGCTCCTCTGGGAGGGCTGCGCGCCGGCGGAGGACGTCGGCACGATCGCGCCCGGCGGCTCGGTGATGCGCACCTTCGACACCCGCATCGGCACCTCGCGCAACCGGGCCGCCTGCGCCGGGGCGATGAGCGGCTCCGAGCACGTGATCGCCTTCAACCTGACCGCGAGCGCGACCCTCGAGGTCGGCTGGGACCAGGGCGGCGACCACGTCTTCGGGCTCTTCCAGGAGCTCGGCGGCAACTGCGACGAGCACCCGGTCGCCTGCCACGACCCGGTCGGCGCGCCGATGGGCGCGACGAGCTTCCCCCGCCTCGCCCCCGGCGACTACGTGCTCGTCGTCGACGCCCACGACCCGGGCGACGAGGGCCGGGTCACGCTGACGCTCAGCGCTCGCTAGCGTCGCGGGGCGCGCAGCCCGGAGGCGGCCCGCCGCCGCACTCGCAGTCGCAGTCGGGGAGCTCGTCTCCGTCGGCGACCGCGGTGCGGCCGGCGCCCCGGCACGCGCAGTAGCAGGGGCCGTCGCGCCAGAGGCAGCCGGTCCGGTCGGCGCAGCGGTCGGCGTCGTCCTCGAGCTGCCGGAGACCGACCTCGCAGTTGCCCGAGGCGGTGCGGCAGACGTAGCGGTCGGCGGCGGCGGCGCGGGGCGCGTCCAGGGTGCAGACGAGGGAGCGTCGGCAGGCCTCCCGGCTCAGGGTCTCACACGGCGCGTCTCCCGGGTCGACCACCGGAGGGGGAGGGGGCGGCGTGGGCGCGGGGCCGGCGCCGACCTCGATCGGGTCGCAGCCGGCGAGCAGCAGGGCGACGAGCAGGAGGGGCCGCATGGGCCGAGGATCCCCGGCTTTGCGATCCCCGGCCAGTCCTGTGACACTGCCCGCTCGATGTTCGTCGCAGTGAGACGCACGGCCGCTCCGCTGATCGCGCTCGCGATCGTCGGGCTCCCCGCCGCCGCGGGCGCCCAGACCGTGCTGACGTCCACCGTGTCCGAGCCGCAGGTGGCCCAGGAGAGCCGGGACGAGGACGGGTCGCCGAGCCACTCCATCGGGGTCCCGGACCGGGGCCGTCTCCGGGACTCGGTGCAGCTCGAGCCCACGCCGCACCTCTTCATCCGCGAGAGCCGGCGCGCGGCCCAGCACGGGACGGCGGAGCTCGTCGGGCTCATCCAGCGCGCCGCGGCCCGGGTCTCGCTCGCGCACCCGGGGCCCCGGCTGGTGGTGGGCGACCTCTCGCGAGAGCGGGGAGGGCGACTGCACCCGCACCGCTCCCACCGCTCGGGGCGCGACGCCGACCTGGGCTTCTACCTGCTGGACGAGGACGGCGAGCCGGCCGAGCCGGACCGCTTCGTGAACCTGCGCCGCAACGGCTGCGGGCGGATCGGCGAGACGCGCTACTGCTTCGACCCGGCCCGGAACTGGGATCTGCTCGCCGCGCTGGTGAGCGACCCGACGACGGTCGTCCAGTACATCCTCGTCGCGCCCGACATCCGCCGGCGCGCGCTCGAGGAGGGGGAGCGGCGCAGCGTCGACCCGGCGCTGCTGGAGCGGGTCCGCGTCGCGACCGAGCCGCATCGAGGGAGCCGCTCGCACCGCAGCCACTTCCACGTCCGCATCTACTGCCCGGTCGACGACCGGCCGGAGTGCGTGGACGAGCCGCCCTACCACGACTGGTACGTCGGCGACCCGGCGCCCCCCACGCCGGGGATCCGCCGCATGCGAGCGCGGCAGCGTCGCGCCTATCGTCGTCAGGCGGCCCGTCAGCGGGCCCGGGCGGCGCGGCGCGCCCGTCAGCGTCGTGCGCGCGCTCGCCAGCGACGCGAGAGGATCCGAGCTCGTCGCGAAGCGCGGCGCGGATCCGATTGAACGCTCTGGTGGAGCTCAGCCGAGGTCGGGAAAGAGCATCGTGGCCTCCTCGACCGACCCGTGCGCGGCCCGACGGGAAAGTGATCAACGCGATCCCGAGTGGCGTGAGCGGCCTCACTTCCGACGCACCGGCGTAACGCGCGCCCTGGATCCACATAGGTCGATGCGATGCGACGCTCGTTGATCTCGGTCCTCGTCCTCGTGCTCGGCGCCTGCTCGAGCACCTCCACCTCCGCCCAGTCGGGCGGCCACACGCCACGGGCGCCGGCGCTCGCCGACGGCCAGGCGGAGGCCATCTTCGCGGGCGGCTGCTTCTGGTGCATGGAGCACCCGTTCGAGCGGCTCGACGGCGTCGCGAGCGTGACCTCGGGCTACATCGGCGGCCGGGTCGAGGGCCCGAGCTACGAGCAGGTCTCGCGCGGAGGGACCGGCCACGCCGAGGCGGTGCGCGTCGTCTACGATCCCGATGTCATCGGCTACGAGCGGCTGCTCGAGGTCTTCTGGCGCAACATCGACCCGTTCCAGCGCGACGGGCAGTTCTGCGATCACGGCGACCAGTACCGCACCGCCATCTTCCCGGTGAACGCCGAGCAGCGGCGCCTCGCCCAGGCGTCGCTGGAGCGCCTCCGGCGCGAGCGCGACCGGCCGATCGCGACCCGCATCGAGCCGAGCGCGACGTTCTGGGTGGCCGAGGACTACCACCAGGACTTCTACCGGACCCACCCCGTCCGGTACCGTACTTATCGAAGTGGATGCGGAAGAGACGCCCGCCTCCGCGAGCTCTGGGGCGAGTGAGAAGATCTCGTACGGTCTCACGTGTCACCCCGGGGTCTTGCCGCTATGTTGTCGCCCATGCTGCGCCACCGATGGCTCTGGGTGGCGGCTCTGTGTGGAGTCGCCTTTGGCTGTGACGACGGGCGAGTCCCCGATGGGGGCGACGGCTCGACGCCACCGCCGGCGATGTGCGACCCGGTGGAGCCGGTGGAGTGCGCGGCCGATCAGATCACGTCGGTCCCCGTCCGCATGACGGCGACCACGGTGGGCGCCCGCGACAGCTTCGGGCAGACCTGCGCGGCCGGGCCGGGCGGGCGCGACGTGACCTTCATGTTCACCGCGCCCGAGGCCGGGTTCTACGAGATCGACACCCTCGGCTCGGACTTCGACACCGTGCTCTCGGTCCGCACCGACTGCGGCGGCGCGACGGTGATGGAGTGCAACGACGACATCTCCCGCGGCGAGGAGAACCGCTCGAAGGTGAGCGTCGAGCTCGAGGCCTGTCAGACGGTGCTCATCGTGGTCGACGGCTACAGCGAGCGCGAGATGGGCAACGTGGTGCTGAACATCGGCACCCAGGAGCAGATCTGCGACGACGGCATCGACAACGACCAGGACGGTCAGGCGGACTGCGACGACCCGGACTGCTTCAGCATCGACTGCAGCGGCGACGACTGGCCGGCGCCCTGGCAGGACTTCGAGTGGGAGGTCCTCGAGCTGACCAACCAGGAGCGCGCGGCGGGCGCGACCTGCGGCGGTGAGCCCTTCGAGCCGGCCGGCCCCCTCGAGATGGACGCGCTCATCCGGCAGGCGGCCCGCGCTCACAGCTCCGACATGGGCGAGCTGGCCTACTTCGAGCACGACAGCCTCGACGGCGCCCCCTGCGACGGCGCCGCCGATCCGTGCACCTTCGCCGACCGCATGCGCTACGCGGGCTTCGCCGGCGACTCCCCGTGGGGCGAGAACATCGCCGCCGGTCAGACGACCCCGGCCGACGTGGTCCGCGCCTGGATGGAGAGCCCCGGCCACTGCCGCAACATCATGAACCCGTCGTACCGGACGATCGGCGTCGGCTACGCCTTCGTCGAGGGCTCGCCTCTGGGTCACTACTGGACCCAGGACTTCGCCGCGAGTCATTGAGTTTTTGGGCGGGGTCGGGTCCGACCCCTCCCCCCCGCTGCGCCGTCAGACCCGTCCCCGCTCCGGGTGCTCCGCACCCTCCGCAGTGACGGGTCAGCCGGCTCCGCGGGGCCCCCCCAACCCACTCCGCGCGCGTCGCTCCGCTCGCGCGCGACCCCAGCGACGGGGCGCTGGGGGCCCTGCGGCTCGCGCTCGCGCTTCGCGCTCGCTGGCCGCCCGCTGCCGCGGGATCGGACCTGGCGGGTGAAGCGTGCGGCGACTTCGCTTCGCTCGTCGCCTTCCGTGGTTCGTTGGCGACTTCGCTTCGCTCGTCGCCTCTCCGGGGTTCGTTGGCGACTTTGCTTCGCTCGTCGCCTCTCGGCGTTCGTTGGCGACTTCGCTTCGCTCGTCGCCTCTCGGCGTTCGTTGGCGACTTCGCTTCGCTCGTCGCCTCCGGGCCTCGTTCGGACTCGGATTCGGGCTCGGATTCGGATTCGGTCTCGGACTCGGATTCGGGCTCGGACCCGGATACGGGCTCGGTCTCGGATTCGGGCTCGGGCTCGGATTCGGGCTCGGTCTCGGTCTCGGATTCGCGCTCGGGTTCGGGTTCGGGGTCGAACTGCGCGCGGGCAGGGGCACGGGCAGGGGCACGGGCACGGGGTGGTCACGGACCCGATCAAACGCTGCGGCGGTAGTGGCTCGGGGGCGCTCCGGTCCAGCGTTTGAAGGCGCGGCTGAAGGCGTTGGCGTCGGAGAAGCCGAGGAGGAAGGCGACCTCTCCGACGCTCAGGTCGCGGTCGCGGAGGTGGCTGATGGCGAGCTGCTCGCGCAGGTGGTCGAGGAGGGCGCTGAAGCTGGTGTCCTCTTCGCCGAGGCGGCGGGCGAGGGTGCGGGCGCTCATGTGGAGCTTGGCGGCGATGATCTCGGCGGTGGGGGTGCCGCCGGTGAGCTCTTCGGCGATGCGCTCGCTGACCCGTCGGGCGAAGGAGTCGCCGGCTTCGCCGAGCAGCGACTGGGCGTGCTGCTCGAGGATGGGCAGGAGGCCCGGGTCGGACTGGGGGATGGGCGCGTCGAGGCGGTCGCGGCGGAAGACGAGGCGGTTCCGCTCGGCGCCGAAGCGGAGCGGGCACTGGAAGGTCTGGACCCAGGGGCGCGGGTCGGCGGGCTCCGCGTGCACGAAGTCGACCTCGAGGGCGCGGCCGGGCACGGCGGTGAGGAACATCGCGCCGGCCAGCGCGCCCGCGAAGCCGTAGTCCACCAGGACCCCGGCGGGCTCGCGGCCGCTGGAGAGCGCGACGTGCAGGGTGGCGCGGTCGCCTTCGACGCTGAGGCGATCCGCCCCCGCGTCGTGCAAGACCCGCTGGAAGCGCAGCCCCGCCTCCATCGCCTCGCCGAGGGTGGGGTGGTTGCGCATGACGTACTCGACGACGCCGAGCTGGCCGGGGCTCGGGGCCAGGCCCGCGCGCAGCCCGAACGCCTCGTCGCCGGAGAGGGCCGCGCAGGCGACCCAGAGGGCGTCGAGCACCTCCTCCGGCATGCGGTGATCCGGGTCCTCGACCTGCTTCGGATCGAGCGAGACCTCCTCGAGCGCGGGCGCCGGGTCCTTGCCCATGGCGCGCAGCCGCGCGAGCGCCGGCCACGCGAGGCGGGCCGAGGCCATGCAGCCGGTGGTGCTCCGCATCGCGCCAGGGTACCAAGTCCGCCTGGCCGGTTCGGTCAGGGTTTTTGGCGAGGTCGGCAAGGCGCGGGGGATCGGCCTCGCCTAGGGTCTCGGCCCGGAGGGATGATGATGCGCGCCACCTGGGGATGGGTATGGGCCGCGCTCCTCGTGACAGCGGGGTGCGCCAGCCCGATCGAAGAGCCGCTCGCGCCGGGCGACGAGCTGGGGGACGAGGCGGAGCCGGGCGGCGAGCCCGCTCCCAGGGGCGAGCCGGGCGAGCCGCGGCCGCTGCCCGTGCCCGAGCCGGAGGTGGACGTCGAGCCGCCGCCTCACGTCTGCGCCGACGGGCTGGAGGGGCGGACCGGGCGCCGCGTGATCTCGTTCGTGCACGACGGCCTGCTCCGGACCACCTACCTCCACGTGCCCGACCAGTACGAGCCGACCGAGGCCGCGATGCTGGTGCTCAACTTCCACGGCTTCACCTCCGCCGACTGGCAGCAGGCGCTGCTCACCGGGATGGGCGAGGTCGCGGAGGAGAAGGGCTTCATCGTCGCCTACCCGCAGGGCGTGGCCGCGAGCTGGAACGCGGGCGACTGCTGCGGCACCGCGTGGACCGACGCGGTGGACGACGTGGGCTTCGTGCGCGCGCTCCTCGACCGGCTCGCCGAGGAGTACTGCGTCGATCCGCGCCGCATCCACGCCACCGGCATGAGCAACGGCGGCTTCATCTCCCACCGCCTGGCGTGCGAGATGAGCGACACCATCGCGTCGATCGCGCCGGTCGCCGGCGTGCTCGGGGTCGATCCGGGCGAGTGCGCGCCGACGCGCCCGATGCCGGTGTGGCAGTTCCACGGGACCGAGGACCTGCTCGTGCCCTACGAGGGCGGCACCCCGGTGATGCGCGACCTCGGGGCCGGCATCGTCTTCCGGTCGGTGGCCGACACGCTCGAGCACTGGGCGACGGTCAACGGCTGCCGCCTCGAGAGCGCCGAGCTCATGCGCGAAGGCGACACGACGTGCGTGGCGTGGAGCGGGTGCGACGCGCCGACGCGGCTCTGCACGGTGGACGGCGGCGGGCACACCTGGCCCGGCGGCATGCCGATCCCGTTCCTCGGAAAGACGACCAACGACCTCGACGCCACCCGGCAGATGGTGTCCTTCTTCGAGGACAACCCCCTCCCGGTACGCTGAACGCCGGGCCCGGCTGCTCTACGATGGAGCCATGCTCCGCTTCGTCGCCGTCGGCCTGTTGATCGCCGTCCCCTCCTCCGCGGCCGCCCAGCGGGTGGTCGGGGTCGCCGTCTGGGACGGCTCCGATCTGCGCTGCGAGACGCGCTCGGCGGCGGCGTGCGTGGACGGCGCCTGCCCGGGGGAGCTCACGTGCGTCGACTTCGAGGGCGACGCGCTCTGCGTCGAGGGCGACGCCCTGTTCTGCGCGCACGACGCCGCGGACGGCCGGTGCCCCGCCCACAGCCCCGACCCGCGCATGACGCTGGGCGCCGCCAGCCCGATCCTCGTCTGCATGCCGAGCTCGTTCGAGCTCTGCGGCGACGACCCCACGCGCTCGAGCTACTGCTTCTACGGCCCGTACCCGGAGCGCGCCTTCCCGGTGGACTGGGCGTACGGAGACTGCGACGAAGACGGCATCGCCAACGGCGACGAGCTCGACGAGGTCGGGGTGTGTCAGCAGCCGGCGTCGGTCGGGGTCGTGACGCCCGGCGGGGAGTGCGCCTCGGTCTCCGCCTGCCTGACCGACGCCGACTGCGTGACCCCCGGCACCTTCTGCGCCCGCCCCAGCCCGAGCGCGCATCACCGGTTCTGCGTCGACGGCGAGGCGCACGCGCTCTGCTGCGACGAGTCGAGCGCGTGCCCGGGCGGCGCCTGCGCGGTGGCCCCCGGAGACGCGGCCGGCTTCTGCGAGGGGTTCGAGTACTGCGCCGAGCGCGCCTTCGCCGACCGCGCCGCCTGCGTGTACTACCAGGGGCAGCCGGTGGCGCTGGCGGCGCAGGGGGACTGCGACGAGGACGGAGTGCCCAACGGGGTCGACAGCGAACCGTGCGTGTTCGATGGGCCCGGCGCTCCCGACGCCGGGGCGCTGGACGCCGGGCCGCCGCCGCGGGACTCGACCCCGGCGTTCACCGGAGGGGGTGGGGCGGTGTGCGCGGCCAGCCCCGGCGGGACCGACCCCGGCCACTGGCTCCTCGCGGCGCTCGCCTCGGCGCTCCTGGTGATACGGCGCCGCGTCTGACCTAGAATCGAGGGGATGCTTCGCCTCACGCTGTCCCTCGCTTGTCTCCTCGTCTCGATCTCTGCCTCGACCGCCGCCGCCCAGGAGTACTACTCGGTCCAGCGCGACGGGGGCAGCTTCGTCTGCGTGAGGAGCACCTCCGAGGTGTGCACGACTCCTGGCGACTGCGCGCCGGACGACTGCGTGGCGTTCGGCGGGAGCTACCGGGTCTGCGCGCCAGGCGACTCCCTCTTCTGCACGCCCTCGATGTTCGGAGGCTGCCCCACCGGGCGAGAGCTGCGCCCGCTGCCCGACCGCTTCGGCTTCGCCGTCTGCATGCCGCCGGGGCGCGAGTGGTGCGAGGGGGCGAGCGACGCCGAGCTGCTCGCGTGCTTCCAGCGCATGGGCGACGCGACGCGGATCGTCGACTTCGAGCTGGGGGATTGTGATCGCGACGGGATCCCCAACGAGGCCGAGACGCCCGACGGGCTCTGCGAGCCGGTGCAGCGCCACGCGGCCATCTCCCGAGGCGGCGCCTGCACGCCGCTCGCGAACTGCCGCTCGGACGCCGACTGCGGGCCCGGCGCGCCCGTCTGCGCGCGCATCGACGCGCATGGCTACTGCATCCCGAGCGACGGCGTCGACACGACCCACTTCTGCTGCGGCGGATTCCTCGGCATCGAGTGCCCGCACGGCGGCACCTGCGCGCCGTCGGGGGGCACGGCGGACGGCCAGGCCTTCTGCGACGATCCTCGCTACTGCGCCTCGTGGGACTTCGAGGACCGGATCGGCTGCCTCTTCTTCGCGGGCGCCCTCGTGAGCGACCCGGCGGACGGCGACTGCGACGGCGACGGCCAGAAGAACACGCTCGACGAGGATCCCTGTACCGCGGCCCCGTTGCCCGAGGACGCGGGGGTCGCGCCGACCGAGGACGCCGGCACCGTGACGCGAGAGGACGCCGGCGCCGAGGACGCCAGCGCTCCGCCCGCCATGGACTCGGGGGTCACCGCCGAGCCGCGGAGCCTGGAGCCGAGCTTCAACGGCGGCGGCGGCTGCGCGTGCCGCGCGACGCCGAGCGGGCCTTCGCCCGGGCCCTGGGGATGGCTGGGGCTCGCGTCGCTCGGGTTCCTCGTGACGCGACGTCGTCAGTAGGCGTCGACGGCGTCCAGCCAGCTCTTCACCTGGGCGTCGGAGGGCATGCGCCAGTCGCCGCGAGGTGAGAGCGCGACCATGCCGACCTTCGGCGCGTCGGCGGTGCAGCTCCGCTTGAACTGGTGGGTGAAGAAGCGCCGGAAGAAGACCGAGAGCCACTTCTTGAGCGTCTCGAGGTCGTAGTCGCCCTCGAACGCGACCTGGGCGAGGTCGAGGATGCGCCCCGGCCGCGCCCCGTGCCGGACGAAGTGGTAGAGGAAGAAGTCGTGCAGCTCGTAGGGGCCGATCGTGGACTCGGTGAGCTGCGCGATGTGTCCCTGCTCGTCGGCCGGGAGCAGCTCCGGCGAGATCGGGGTCTCCAGGATGCCGAAGAGGATGCGCCGCAGCGCCTCCGCGTCGCCGCTCCAGTGGGACGCGCGCTCGTTGGCCACCCAGCGGATCACGAAGCGGATCAGGGTCTTCGGCACGCCCGCGTTCACGTCGTACATCGCGATGTGATCGCCGGCGTAGGTCGACCAGCCGAGCGCCTTCTCGGACAGATCCCCCGTGCCCACCACCAGGCCGCCGCGCTGGTTGGCGAGCGTCATCAAGACGAGCGTGCGCAGCCTCGCTTGCACGTTCTCGAGGGTCACGTCGCCGAGGCTCGGCGTCTCCCGGACCCGGGCCAGGAGCGCCTCCACGTCCGCGGTGTCCCGCGCGGCCTCGTGGTCCACCGACTCGAGCAGCAGGTGGCTCGCGTCGCTCACCCCCACCTCGAGGAAGGTCGCGCCGAGCTCGCGGCTCAGTTCCTCGGCCCGGCCGCGCGTGCCCGCGGTGGTGCCGAGGCCCGGCATCGTGGCCGCGACCAGATCCGAGCGCGGCTGGCCGCGGAGATCGAGCGCGGCGGCGCAGACGAGCGCGGCCATCGTCGAGTCGAGGCCGCCCGAGACCCCGAGCACCAGCTTCGGCGCGCCGATGGCGGCCATGCGGGTCGCGAGGGCGTTGCTCTGGATCTCGAAGATCTCCCAGCAGCGGGTCGCGAGCGTGGCCGGGTCGCGCGGCAGGAACGGGTGCGAGGGCACGTCGCGCTTCAGCGTGGTCGTGGCCGGCCCCGCGGCGAAGGGGACGCGGCGGTGGGGCGTCCGGGTCTCGCGGCTGCAGTCGCCGAAGGTGCCGGTCGCGGCGCGCTCTCGCTGGAGCAGCTCCAGATCCACGTCGGCGGTGACGAGCTGGTTCTCGCGCAGGAAGCGCGTCGACTCGGCGAGCAGCGCGCCGTTCTCGGCGATGAAGGCGTCGGCGTCGAAGGCGAGGTCGGTCGACGACTCACCCGGCCCCGCGGCCACGTAGAGGTAGGCGCACTTGCCGCGGTCGGACGCCGAGCGCGCGAGGAGCCGCCGGAGCTCGGCCTTGCCGACGGTGAAGTTCGACGCGCTGAGGTTCGCGATCACCGTCGCCCCGTTCGACACGTGCGCGAGGTGCGGCGGGGCGTGGACCCAGTAGTCCTCGCAGATCTCGAGCCCGACCACGAGGTCGCGCTCGGTCTCCGCCTCGAAGAGGAGGTCGAGCCCGAACGGCACGTCCTGGCCGGCGATCCGGCAGCGGCTCCCCGGCGCGACCTCGGTGCCGGGCCGGAACCAGCGCGCCTCCTCGAACTCGCGGTAGGTCGGCAGGTAGGCCTTGGGCACGACCCCGAGCACCCGCCCGCGCTGCACCGCCACCGCGCAGTTGTAGACGCCGCCGCCGACGCGGACCGGCATGCCGACCACCGCCATCGGCGCGCGCTCGACCGAGGCCTCGAGCAGCCGCTCCAGCGCCGCCTCGCACGACTCGAGCAGGTGATGGTCGAGCACGAGGTCGCGCACGGTGTAGCCACAGAGGCCGAGCTCGGGGAAGACGACGAGCGCGTCGCCCTGACCGTGCGCTCGCTCGAGCAGCGCGAGGGTCTGGGCGACGTTGCCGTCGAAGTCCGCGACGCGCACCACCGGCACCGCCACGCTGACGCGACTGAAACCACGCATGGGCTACCCATCCGCCAGGCGGCCCGGCCGTGTCAAGCGCGCGTCACGTCCCGGAGAAGAGGTTCGTGCGGCGCACCTCGCGCATCGACGCGCCCTCCACCGAGCCCTCGACGAGCTCGTAGCCGAGGAGCGCGAAGACCCGGCCGCGCAGGAAGATCGGTCGCGCGTTGCCGTACCAGTCGACGCAGCTCGCCTGGCAGCGATCGTTCACCGTCTCGCCGCGGCTCGCGAGCACCCCGACCGGGCTCAGCTGTCGGTCGCGCACGCGCAGGTAGAGCACGCCGGCCGATCCCTCGACGAGCTGACGCCAGCCGCCCGCGCGCCCGCCGCGGATCGGGAGCCCGAGCATGCCGCCGCGCTCGTCCTCGGGTCGGTAGAAGAAGCCGTGGCTGCGGGTCTCGCCCTGGGAGGCGCCCTCCTGCACGTACCGGCTCGCGACCCGCGGCGCGGCCCCGTCGAGCGCGACCGTGGTGAAGTGCAGGTCGCCGCCGCCCGCGCCGATCACGACGCCGTCGCGGCCGAGCCGATCCAGCCGGTCGACGCCGTGCGGGAGCGCGAGCACCGACGTCGAGCCCGACCGCGTGTCGTGCACGACGACCTGCCCGTGGGCCTCGTGACCGGCGCCCCAGCCCTGGCCGGTGCCGTAGAAGAGGTGGTCGTGCACGAAGCGGTTCTGGAAGGCCCAACCCTCGAGCCGGGGCAGGCGGCGGTAGCTCTCGTCGGGCGCGGTCGTGACGCCGTCCGAGAAGAGCGCGAGCGGGAGGTGGGCCATCGCGACCTCGCCCGCCGTCGCCTCGGGCGCCCACATCCAGTCCCCGTGGCCGTGGCTGCGCACGACGACGTTCAGGTGGCCGTCGCGCTCCTGGAACGAGAACTGGTCGACCGGCATGCCGGACACGCGGGTCGCGCCGAGCGCGCTGCCGTCGAAGGGCAGGCGGTAGACGGCGCCCGGCGGCAGGTCGCGGTCGTCGTGCCGCTCCCCGCCGAGCCAGACGTACACCGCGTCCCGTGAGACGTAGAAGCTCCGGCCCCACGGGCCGAGCACGCCCTGCGCGGTGCACTGGAGCCCCGGCTGCGAGAGGTCGCAGGTCACCACCGTGTGCAGCACCGGGTGGCTGGCGTCCTGGATGGGCCGGTAGATGTGCGACGCGGTGATGACCTCGTCCCAGTCGTCCCGGCCTCGCGCGCGGACCGCGGGGAGCGAGACCTCGCCGCCGCGCCCGAGCATGTAGGGCATGTAGAACACCAGCCGGTCGCCGAGCAGGCGCGAGGCGTAGTTTCGCGAGGAGTAGTAGTCGTTGCTGCGGAGGTAGAAGGTGCCCCGCCGCGAGAGCTGGCCCGCGTCGTCGATGTCGAACAGGCCGAGCTCGGTGCCGCCCGCCGAGTGATTGAAGCCGACGACCACGATCGTGTCGTCGTGCACGAGCATCTCGTCGTACCAGCCGCCGGGCGCGCCCGCGGGGTAGGCGTCGATGCGGGCGACCGGGGTGAGGGAGCGGTCGCCGATCCGGACCGTGAACAGGCGACCGCGCCGGAGCACGACGAGGTGATCGCCGTGCACCTTGACGATGCCGCCCTCGTCGACGCCCGCGACCTGGTTGTTGGTGATCGACTCGTCGCCGTCGTCTCCGCTCGCGTCGGTGCTCGCCTCGGTGGGCGCCTCCGCCGCCTCGGCCTGGGCGTAGGCGGGCGCGGGCGGCATGGCCTGCTGCCGGAGGCGCTCGGCCTCGCGCAGCCGCGCCAGGTAGGCGTGCAGCGCGGCTTCGTCCTCGAAGCGCTCGAGCGCCTCGTGCGTCTCGCTGCGCACCAGGGTCTCGGCGCGCTCCCTGAGCCGGGTGCGCTCCGGCTCGCTCCGCTGCGGGCTCCCGCAGTGCGCCGCCGAGGCCACCAGGGCGGCCGCGGCCAGCAGGCGCTTGCTCCAGATCGAGATGTCTCCCACGTCACTCCCTCCCATCGGTGCAGGGGGAGACGCGCCGGGCCGCGGGAGGATCTACTCGATCGCCTCGCATTTCTCACACCGCGCCCCCCTTGGGGCTGGCCAAACCGGCCGCCTCCGGGTACGCCGCAGGGCGATGGCCACCGATCAGACCAAGATTCACGACTCCGTCCTCACCGCCGTCGGCACCACCCCGATGGTGCGGCTCTCGCGCATCGCCCGAGATCTGCCCTGCGAGCTGCTCGGGAAGCTCGAGTTCCTGAACCCCGGCGGGTCGGTCAAGGACCGCATCGGCGTTCGCATGCTGCTCGAGGCCGAGAAGCGCGGCGACATCAAGCCGGGCGACACGCTCATCGAGCCGACGAGCGGCAACACCGGCATCGGCCTCGCGATGGCGGCGGCCGTCCGCGGCTACCGGATGATCATCACGATGCCGGAGAAGATGAGCCGGGAGAAGCAGGTGGTGCTCGAGGCGCTCGGCGCCGAGATCATCCGGACGCCCACCGAGGCCGCGTTCGACGCGCCGGAGAGCCACATCAGCGTGGCCAACCACCTCCGCCAGGTGCTCCCGAACGCGCACATCCTCGACCAGTACGGCAACGAGGACAACCCGCTCGCCCACGCCGAGGGCACGGCGCTCGAGATCCTCGAGCAGACCGACGGGAAGATCGACGCGTTCGTCTGCGCGGCCGGCACCGGCGGGACCATCTCGGGCGTCGCCCGCGTCCTCAAGAAGGAGGTCCCGAGCTGCGAGATCATCGGCGTCGATCCCGAGGGCTCGATCCTCGCCGGCCCCGACGAGCCGAAGAGCTACAAGGTCGAGGGCATCGGCTACGACTTCATCCCGGACGTGCTCGACCGCTCGCTCGTCGATCGCTGGATCAAGAGCAACGACCGCGACAGCTTCCGGGTCGCCCGCCAGCTCATCCGCCAGGAGGGGCTGCTCTGCGGTGGCTCGAGCGGCACCGCGGTCTGGGCGGCGATGCAGGTCGGCAAGGACATGCCCAAGGGCGCGCGCGTCGTCGTCATCCTGCCCGACTCGGTGCGGAACTACATGACCAAGTTCGTCGACGACGCCTGGATGCGCCAGCACGGCTTCAGCGACGACAACTCCGAGCTCGGCACCGTCGCCGAGATGATCCGCGCGCTGCCTCCCAAGGAGGTCATCACCATCGAGGACGACAAGACCCTCGGGTACGCGGTCCGCGTGTTCAAGGCGCACGGCATCAGCCAGATGCCCTGCGTGACCGGCGGCCGGCTCAGCGGCATCATCACCGAGAGCGACGTCCTGACCTTCCTGGTGGAGGGCAAGGACATCGAGACCCCGCTCGCCGAGGTCATGGTCCGCCGCGTCAGCACCGTGCGCCACCACGACGACGCGTCCGTGCTCCCGCAGCTCTTCGAGCGCGGCGAGGTCGCCATCGTCACCGACGAGGACCGCAAGGTCGAGGCGGTGCTCACCAAGCTCGACCTCATCGAGTTCATGAGCAAGCGCCGCAAGCTTGAGCGCTCGCTCGAGAGCCGGCTGTCTTAGCTGGGCAGGGGCGGGGCCGCCCGGGTCCAGAGAGCTCGAGAGGTGGCAGAGAATGGCGCCGGGGCACCCCGTCGCCTCCACGACAGTGACCCGAGACGACGGCAGGCGACGAGCGCAGCGAGGTCGCCGCCCGCGCCACTCGAGTCGTTCGATGCCGCGGCAGCGAGCGGCCAGCGCGCGCGCAGCGCGCGAGGGGCACCCCCGCCCGCTTCCACGACAGTGACCCGAGACGACGGCAGGCGACGAGCGCAGCGAGGTCGCCGCCCGCGCCACTCGAGTCGTTCGATCCCGCGGCAGCGGGCGGCCAGCTCGCGCGCGGCGCGAGCGCGAGCCGCAGGGCCCCCAGCGCCCCGTCGCTGGGGTCGCGGCGCGAGCGCGCAGCGCGCGAGGGGCACCGCCGCCCGCTTCCACGACAGTGACCCGAGACGACGCCAGGTCCCGCGGCAGCGGGCGGCCAGCTCGCGCGCAGCGCGAGCGCGAGCCGCAGGGCCCCCAGCGCCCCGTCGCTGGGGTCGCGGCGCGAGCGCGAAGCGCGAGGCGCCGGCGGAGTCGGGAGGGGGGCCCCATGGGCGCTTCGCCCCATGGGGGGAGGGTTTGCACCAAACCCTCCAGAAACCTCAGTTGACGGTCATCGGATCCGGCGGGCGTCGCTCGAGGACGTAGATGCTCGACCAGGCGTGGGTGAGCTCCGTGATCGCGCGGAGCCAGCCGCGGTCGAGGTCGAGCGCGTCCGCGACCTCGTCGGGGCGGATGAGGGCGACGCTGAGCGGGTAGGCGTGCACGTCTTCGCGCATCGCGACCAGCTCGAAGCCGAGCCGCTCCATCGTCTCGAGCACCTCCGGCTGCTCGTAGCTCCAGTCGGGGTGGTCCACCCAGATGAGGTGGCCGTCGGGCCGGAGGCAGGCCGCGGCCCAGGTCAGGAACGAGAGGCCGCCGTCGAGGTCGCGGAAGGGATCGGTGACCACGGTGGCGAAGCGGCCGCGGAGGGCCTCGGGGACCGGGTCGCGGGTCACGTCGATCCGGTGGGTCTCGATCGCGCCGACGCTCGCCTCCTCGAGGTAGGCGAGCACGCGCTCGTCGATGTCGATGGCGGCGAGATCGTCGGCGCCCGCCTGGTGCAGCGCGAGGGTGAGCGCGTCGTCGTCCCCGACCGCCAGGGCCGGGGTGCCGAACGCCATGACCGCCGCCGCCCGCCGCATGAGGCTCGGCGCGTCGATGAAGAGCTGCCCGTGGGCGTCGTCGCGCAGCGGGCGGGTCTGGAGCGTGTAGGCGAGGGCGGCCGCGCGCGCCGGATCGGTGGGGAGCGGGTCGCGGAGCCGCCTGTGGGTGCGCCACGCCATGGTGAGGATCCAGAAGAGGCCGGCGCGCGGGTCGTCTTCTTCGCTCCCCGGCGCCGGGCGCGGGCAGTCGTTGTTCAGGAGCAGCCGCTCGCACGCCTCTCGGACCGCCGCCGGCGACGCCCCCGGATCGCCGGTCAACAGCTTGGCGAGCAGGTCTCCGCGCGTCTCGTCGTCCACGACGAACTGTAGCGCCGGATGTGGGGTAGCGCTGGATCGGGACGTGCTGGCGGGGCAGATTCGAGCCCATGACCGACGCCGACCGACTGAACGCAGCCCTCGCGCCCGTGCTCGAGGTGGTGCAGCGCATCGACCCCGCCGATCCCGAGGCCCGGGCTCGCCTCGAGGAGGCGCTCCCGCTCGACGGCCCCGCGCTCACGGCGCTGCGAGCGGTGGTGCGCGAGGGCGTGGAGGCCCGCTGGCTCGCCGAGCGCGAGAACGCCGGCGTGCGCTTCGGCCGCGTGCGCAAGGCGTCGAGCGACGACGACCTCTCGATCGACTGCGTGCACATGGACGCTCCCGGCCCGGGGCACACCCACCCGAACGGCGAGATCGATCTCTGCTTCGCGGTCAGCGGCGAGCCGACCTTCGACGGCCACCCGCCCGGCTGGACCGTCTACCCGCCGGGCAGCTGGCACGTCCCCACCGTCGCCGGCGGCGTGATGGACATCCTCTACTTCTTGCCCGGCGGCGCCATCCGGTTCTGAGTTTGTCGGGGGGGTTGGGGGCC